>Ga0334898_1000329_pt1 | contig 81736 bp, 78 predicted proteins | sample GraSluR3_MG_10_FD_207228 | JGI IMG/M metagenome (GOLD analysis project Ga0334898, IMG submission 207228) | Sludge microbial communities from methane-producing bioreactor in Wageningen University, Netherlands - Granular Sludge_3_08-R3 | ecosystem: Engineered > Bioreactor > Anaerobic >... | reverse complement strand
GCCTCCCGTAGGAGTCTGGGCCGTGTCTCAGTCCCAGTGTGGCCGATCACCCTCTCAGGTCGGCTATGCATCGTGGCCTTGGTGAGCCGTTACCTCACCAACTAGCTAATGCACCGCGGGTCCATCCTCAAGTGACGCAAAAGCGCCTTTCAATTAATAAACATGAGTTCATTAATATTATGCGGTATTAGCACCTGTTTCCAAATGTTATCCCCCGCTTGAGGGTAGGTTACCCACGTGTTACTCACCCGTTCGCCACTCTTCTTTTTCCGGTGGAGCAAGCTCCGGTGGAAAAAGAAGCGTTCGACTTGCATGTATTAGGCACGCCGCCAGCGTTCGTCCTGAGCCAGGATCAAACTCTCATAAAAAGTGTTTGAACAGTCAAAAGACTGTTAAGCTCAATAAAATTGATTCTTTGCTAGCTATTGCTTGCATGTTGTTTGCTTCTATAAAAGAAGCATCCTACACATTGGTTCGTTTGCTTGCTTTGTTCAGTTTTCAAAGGTCTACATAAGCTGTTAAAAGAATGTATTTAGAAATTGTCGCGCTAAGGAGAAATCATTTGAAGTTGTTTTCAAACTTCGGATGATTTTGACTTATTGCCGTCATTCCTCATTCATTTAACTTACTTGATCGTCGCTTTTTAAATGTTTCAGCAACTCTTATATCTTATCAGCTGACGTTTTGTTTGTCAACTGTTTTTTTCAAAAAGTTTTGAAAACTTTTTGAAATGATATTTCAGCAACGCGCTTTTTAATAACAGCGACTTTGTTAGTTTAACATCTCAAAACCTAGATGTCAACAACTTTTTTACGTTGTTTTATTAGTTGTAAATAACAACTTTCAGAAACAACTTAATTAGAATATCATGTCCCATTCTCAACGTCAAGTAAAATTATCAACTTTTTCTCAAAACGTTTTATTCATTCGGAACAAATATTAATATAGCAATTCTGAATATAAAAAGCAACAAAAAACAACAAGAAATCCTGATTTTTTTCATGTCCGAATTTTAATTTTATAATCTAAATTGATAAAGCATTTCCATACAGAAAACACCGTACAATCGAATACCAAAATCACTAATCATTCGCTTAATTTTCCCCTCTGAATTCTTATATGAGCAAGAGGCATCGTTACAGCGTAAAACAAATTGCAAAAATTATATATGCAAAATAAAAAACCCAACTAGCTAGATTGCTTTTCGTGGATAACAACAAGAAAAACGACCTATTCATAGTTAGGTATTATACTAATAAAGTATGATTACAATAGATATTTATTGAATCGGGATATAAACTTTAAAGACAGTTCCTTGACCTACAACACTATCAACTGTTACCTCACCTTTGTAACTATCAATTAGTTGCTTAGCAATCGACAACCCTAAGCCATTTCCCCCTCTGGTTCGTGCACGCGCTTTATCCACCCGATAAAAACGATGAAATATTTTTTCTAAATCTTCTGGTGCGATTCCTTCACCGAAGTCTTGGATATCAATTTCAAAAAATCGTCCACTATTGCCTATCTTCAAGTGTACCTCTTTTCGCTCAGCAGAATATTTCACTGCATTATCCAAAATAATAATAATAATTTGTTCAAAATGATTGCGATAAATAGCCAGTGTTTCTTCTTGCGTTAAATCATCATCTAAAGTAAACGTAAATTCTGGATAAAGCATTTTAAAATTATTAAAAACTTGATAAGTCACTTCTTTTGCCTGTGTTACTTCATTAGCATAATGTAATTCCACTTGTTCAGCCCGTGATAAATCCAGCATCTCCTGTACTAGACTTTTCATTCGGCTAATTTCTTGTTGACTGGCAGTCAGGGCTTCGTCTAAAATTTCGGGATCATTTTTGCCCCAACGCTGTAACATGCTTAAATGACCTTCGATAACCGCTACAGGTGTACGTAATTCATGTGAGACATCTTCTACAAATTGTTTTTGTTGTTCAATGTACATTCGCATACGCTCCAACATATCGTTAAAGATTTCCGCCAAATCAGCTAATTCATCATCGGTCTCAATTTTGGGCATGTAGGCATCTGACTCGGGATCTTTTCGAATTGTATCCATCGTATCCCTTAATACTTTTAAAGGTTTTAAAAAATAGGTCGATAAAAAGAAACCTAAAAAACTCGATAGAATTAACGAAACCACTTCTAAAATAATTAAAGTTAATAATAGCTTACTACGTATTTCATAAAATGAAGATAACTCATAAAATGTCTGAGCATAACCAATTTTTTCTCTTGTTACTTTGGAAAAGATTGGATGAATAGATAAAAATCCCGTCAGACCATGCATGGTAATAATAGTGGGTTCTTTTCGTTTGGTTTGAACTAACTCAAAATTATTTTCATGTGTTTTTAAAATCGGCTCTTTTTCTAAATTGTAAACGTACAAATTCAATTGCTGTTGACCTAACTCCGAGACAAATTGGTCGAGTTTTAAAATATCGTTGTCCAAATAAGATATAGCTTCAGGAGTTCGATCCTCTTCAGAAATTTTGGCAATTGCAAAGTAGGCACTTTGGGTCGTTAATTCTTCTTGGCCATTCGCCAAGCGAGAAGTAACCTCGGAAATAACTTCTTCTACATTATGCCGTTCTTTTGCCACAATTAAATTAATAGAGGATTTATACGTAATAACAGCAAAAATCGTAAAAACGATAAATATAAAGAAAGAACTTGCAAAGGCCCACTTAATGGTTAAAGACGGGCCTTTCAGTTCTTTGTTAAAAGTTTTATTCATTTTGCTCACGAGCGCATCACATAACCAGTTCCGCGAACTGTTTGAATATAGCTCTCTTCGCCAGGAACATCAATTTTATTACGTAAGTACCGGATGTATACATCTACTACGTTTGTTTCAACTTCCGTTTCGTAACCCCAAACTTTGTTTAATAAAACATCGCGAGCCAAAACAACATTGACATTTTCCATTAAGGTTAATAAAAGTTCATATTCACGTTTCGTTAATTCAATAACTTCATTACCCCGACGTACGACACGATTTTCTTTTTCGATGACTAAATCACGATACGTAATAGTAGTTTGCTTTGCAACATTTTTATCGCCTTCAATATCAATCCGACGAAGTAAAGCGCGTAAACGTGCTAATAGTTCTTCAATCGCAAAAGGCTTCACGATATAATCATCTGCACCATGATCCAAGCCTGAGACGCGATCAATAACAGAGTCTCTTGCTGTCATCATAATGATAGGGGTATTTTTCACTTGACGCACACGACGACAAACTTCCAACCCGTTTAATTCCGGCAACATTAAGTCCAATAAGATGGCATCCCAATCGTTGTTTAATGCTGCATCTAACCCTGTACGCCCATTGTAATGAACTTCCGTATGATAACCTTCATGCGTTAATTCTAATTCTACAAAACGAGCTAAGTTTTTTTCATCTTCAATAATTAAAATATTACTCATTTGATCTTAGATCCCTTTTCTTTATAAATTTTTGTTCTAGAAAAAAATGGTTGTTTTTTTATTAAAATACTATAGTCATTTTACCATGAAACAATGAAAGAAAAAAGAGCTATCTGAAAATCTTATTAGTAGATTAATAAGTACAGAAACTCTTATTATTCACTGTATTGACAGCTTAAGAGAAAAAAAGAGCAGCAATGTTTCAAAAAACACAGCCACTCTTTCCCATAAATAAATTAGAATCAATCAAAATTCCATTGTTTTTTACTTATTCTTCATGATACCAACTGTAGTGATAAATTCCTTCTCTGTCAGTCCGTTCATATGTGTGAGCTCCAAAGTAATCCCGTTGTGCCTGAATCAGATTAGCAGGTAAACGTTCTGAACGATAAGAATCAAAGTAAGCAATTGCAGAAGAAAATGTTGGTACTGGAACCCCAGCTTGTACTGCCAAAGCTACTACTTCACGTACAGCTTGTTGATATTTCTTTGTGATTTCTAAGAAATAATCATCTAATAATAAGTTTTCTAAATCAGGTTTGCTGTCATAAGCATCTGTAATTTTTTGTAAGAACCGTGCTCGAATGATACAACCCGCGCGCCAAATTTTTGCAATTTCACCAAAAGGCAAATCCCAATCGTATTCTTTAGAAGCAGTACGCAATTGCGCAAATCCTTGTGCATAACTCATAATTTTACTGAAATATAATGCTTCCCGAATTTTTTCAATTAGTTCTTTTTTGTCGCCTTGGTAATTAAAAGTAGCTGGAGCAGGTAATACTTTACTTGCTGTGACACGTTCGGTTTTATATGCAGAGATATAACGTGCAAACACAGATTCCGTAATTAGTGGAAGTGGCACACCTAAATCCAATGCACTTTGACTTGTCCATTTACCGGTTCCTTTATTGCCAGCAGCATCTAAAATCACATCAACGATTGGTTTGCCAGTCCCCAAATCATCTTTGCGAGTCAAAATATCAGCAGTAATTTCAATTAGATAACTGTCAAGCTCTCCTTGATTCCACTCGTTAAAAATATCTGCCATTTCAGCGACAGAAAGACCTAGAACATTCTTCATTAAGTCGTAAGACTCTGCAATCAATTGCATATCACCATATTCAATTCCGTTATGAACCATCTTCACGTAATGTCCTGCACCATTTGGACCGATATAAGTAACACATGGCGCCCCATCTTCTGCTTTAGCAGAGATTTGTTCTAAAATGGGTGCGACTAAATCATAGGCTTCTTTTTGTCCCCCTGGCATGATTGAAGGACCTTTTAACGCGCCTTCTTCTCCACCAGATACTCCAGTACCGATGAAATTAATACCAGAATTAGCTAATTCTTCGTTACGGCGGATGGTATCTTTAAAGAAAGTATTCCCACCATCAATTAGAATATCCCCTTTGTCTAAATGAGGTAACAATTCTTTGATAGTAGCATCTGTCGCTGTACCAGCTTTAACCATTAGTAAGATCCGGCGTGGTTTTTCAATTGCAGCTACAAAATCTGCAATGGTATAAGTTGCTTTGAATTTTTTATCAGGATGTTCTTTTACTACTGCTTCTGTCTTCGCCGCTGTTCGGTTAAATAATGCTACTGAATAGCCACGACTTTCAATATTTAGGGCTAAATTTTTCCCCATGACGGCCATACCGACAACACCAATTTGCTGTTTTGTCATTTTGAGTTCCTCCTAGTAGCTTTAATCTTTTCTATTATAACGTAAAAACCCGGGCTTTCAAACTAAAGGAGGCTAGAAATTAACAACAGAAAAGAAACTTGTTTCTCCTACTGTTAGCACGTTGAATTTTCAACACGATTTTATCTCTCACCTTTAAATTGACAGCTTACTCTCAACTATTATTTCCAAAAACAGAATGCTTTATTTTCTAATTTTTAATACTTTTACAATACAAAAAATAAAAAACCCCAAAGCTCCATGGTTAGCTTTGGGGATTCACTCACTTTTCTGTAAAAAGAGAATTATGCTTCTTTAGTCGTTACGTCCTTGCCATCGTAGTAACCGCAGTTGGCACATACGTGGTGGCTTTTTCTTAATTCACCACAGTTTGGACATTCGTTCAAACCGTTAATAGTCAATTTGTAATGAGTACGACGTTTGTTTTTCTTAGCTTTAGATGTTTTACGAGCTGGTACTGCCATTTGTTACACCTCCTTGTTTATGAAAAGTAAGCTATAAATAGCTTACCATTTATTCCAATCTTCCTAATTACTCATCATCTGTTGTATCCAACAGTTCTGATAATTTAGCAAGACGAGGATCAATTTTGGGCGCGGCTGTTTCTTTTTGCTGCAGAAAATCTTCTTCTGAAATGACTTCCCAATCCTGCCCGGCAGGCATTTGATTGGATTCTGTCTCTTCTTTTGTCAAAATCTGCAATGGAATAGCCAATAAAATATTATCAGCCACTGATTCAGCTAAATCAATTGTCTGTCCTTCAATAAGTAAGACTTCTTCTTCTGAAATCAGTTCAGTCCGCATTTGCAACTGCTCAGGCGTCATAAAAACTTCGTCAACGACTAGATCCAGTGGCAATTCAACCGGTTCTAAACTTCTTGATGAAGGAAGCGTCAACGTCGTTTTCATCGTGTAATGAACAAGATAATCACTTTTTGATACGGTAATGAGCCCATCAACTTTAATGGGAGTGATATCTAGTATTTGATTGTCCCGTCTCATTAATTCCTTTTTCAAGTTCAATGTCTCAGAAAAAGTTAACGGCGTTTCATGGTATTTGTTTAATTCCAATAATGACCACTTCAATTTTTATCACCTCTAAGCAACAAAAGCTATTATACAGGGAGTATTTTAGCTTGTCAATGAAATTTTCTTGACACCTTTTCAAAAAATAAAACGAAGTAGCCTAGACTACTTCGTTCTAGTTGTTAAAAGGTTAACAGCACCTTAGATGGCTGTTGTTTCACCACGGTAAACAATACCACGACGAGGATCAACAGTTACTAATTCACCATCTTGAATTGTTGTTGTTGCATCAGTAGCACCAACGATTACAGGAATATCTTTTGCAATTCCTACAACAGCCGCGTGAGAAGTTAAACCACCTTCTTCAACGATAACAGCAGCTGCTTTTTCAAAAGCAGGCATGTAATCTTTATCAGTTGTTGGAACAACTAAGACCATTCCTTCTTTAGCACGAGAATTTGCTTCTTCTGCTGATTTTGCAACAACCGCGTTTGCTACAACAGTTTTTTCGCCAACGCCTTGAGCTTCTAATAATTTAGAGCCAATTAATTGAATTTTCATAACGTTTGTTGTACCACGTTCACCAACTGGCACACCAGCAGTGATTAAGATTAATTCGCCTTCTTTAGCGAATCCTAATTCAACAGCTTTTTTAGCAGCTAAATCAAACATTTCGTCAGTTGTTGTTGGTTTTTCAGCAACAGTTGGGAATACACCCCAGTTAAGCATCAAACCACGTTTTGTCCGTTCGTCAAAAGTAACGGCTAAAATGTCAGCATCTGGACGATATTTAGAAATCATTTTGGCTGTATAACCAGATTCAGTTGCAGCAACGATGGTTTTCACGCCTAAGTTTTTAGCAGCACGGGCTACAGATAAACCAATTGTTTCTGTTACATCCGTTTTATCAAATTCATTAATTTGGAATGAACCTAATTCAGATAAAGCTTTTTCTGCTTCAACATCAATACGGGCCATTGTAGCTACTGCTTGAACCGGATAATCACCATTAGCTGATTCACCAGATAGCATAGTTGCGTCAGTACCATCAAAAACAGCATTGGCAACGTCAGAAGCTTCGGCACGTGTTGGACGTGGATTTTGTTGCATAGATTCTAACATTTGGGTAGCAGTAATAACAGATTTGCCAGCTGCATTACATTTTTGGATAATACGTTTTTGCACCATCGGTACCAACTCAGGGGCAATTTCCACACCCATGTCACCACGAGCTACCATAATACCATCAGAAACTTTGATGATTTCATCGATATTATCAATACCTTCTTGTGATTCAATTTTAGGGAAGATTTGAACATGTGTCATGTTCTTTTCTTCTAAAATTTCACGAATTTCAAGAACGTCTTGTGCTTTACGAACAAATGAAGCCGCAATAAAGTCAATATCGTTATCTAAACCAAAACGAATATCGTCAGCATCTTTTTCAGTAATACCAGGAAGGCTGATTGAAACACCAGGAGCATTAACCCCTTTTCTTGAGCCTAACATACCAGCATTTTTGACTGTAACGATTAATTCGCGGTTTGTTTCGTCTTTTTCTGTGATTTCCATATCGATTAAGCCATCATCAAATAAAATGTGACCTCCAACGTGAACATCATCGAATAAACCAGGATAAGTTACAGCAATTTTTTCTTTTGTTCCTTTTAATTCTGGATCCATTGCAATTCGTGTTGTATCGCCAACGTTGAATTGGATATAACCAGCACGGCCAAAGTCTGCTTCAGTTGTATCTTGAACAGTAGTCCGGATTTCTGCCCCTTTTGTATCTAATAAAATAGCAACATCTTTACCAGTCTTTTTAACTGCTTCTCTTACCATATTCATCCGACCTAATTGTTCTTCATGGTCACCATGAGAAAAATTAAAACGGAAAACATTAGCTCCAGATTCGATTAATTGTGAAATGATTTCCACGCTATTACTTGCTGGTCCTAATGTACTAACGATTTTGGTTTTTTTCATTACTTAAACGCTCCTATTCCTTTATTTAAAACAGCGTCAGCTGCTCTATTATCTTTTAGTAGCTGTCAATTAGAATGATAACTGTTTGTTTAAGTCATATAGACTTAAGTCAGGTTTGTGTTTGTTGTGTTCAAGTGTATCAATAATATCTGCAGCAACGACCTTATTGTCTTCAATACCGATACATAAACCACCTTTGCCTTGTTCAAGCAATTCAACTGCATAAGCACCAAATTTACTTGCCAAGACGCGGTCACGTGCACTTGGAGAACCCCCACGAACAACGTGCCCTAAAATGGAAACACGAGTATGGAAATCGCCATATTCAGAAAGTTTATCAGCAAATTCATTACCGCCCATAACGCCTTCTGCTAAAACGATTAAACAATGTTTTTTGCCACGATCGCGGCCATCTTGAATCCGTTTTGCAACAGTAGCCATATCAAATTCGTGTTCTGGGATGATAATTTCATCAGCACCACCAGCTACACCAGACCACAATGCAATATCACCAGCGCCACGTCCCATTACTTCAATTACAAAAGTACGTACATGAGAAGTCGCTGTATCACGAATGCGGTCAATTGATTCTAAGACTGTATTGATCGCTGTATCAAAACCAATTGTAAAATCAGTACCTGGAATATCATTATCAATTGTACCAGGAATACCAACAGCTGGGAAACCGTGACGTGTTAACGCCATTGCCCCATGATAAGAGCCATCTCCACCGATAACCACTAAGCCTTCGATGCCGAATTTTTTCAATTGTTCAATACCTTTTAATTGTCCTTCTTTAGTAGCAAATTCTGGGTAGCGGGCGGAATAAAGAAAAGTTCCACCACGTTGGATTTTATCTCCAACATCTGCAACGTCTAAACGGCGAATATCACCAGCTACTAAACCGGCATATCCATAATTGATTCCGTATACTTCGATACCATCGAAGATTGCTTTACGGACCACCGCACGGACAGCTGCGTTCATACCAGGGGCGTCGCCGCCACTAGTTAAGATTCCGATGCGTTTCATCTACATTTTCACCTCATTAAAATATTTTTAGGTTACCCTAAATAATACCATTTTGGCATTAACCACGTTGTACATTTTACCATTAAAAGATGGAAATGTCTTGAGATACGAGCAGAAAATTGAAAAAATTGAAAACGAAAAGTAAATTTTACTGAAAGTCATTTGAAAATTACGTTATTTTCACCAAAAATATTTTTTAACTTTTGCCTTACATCAGGGTTATCTGCAATTTGATATTTTTCTGCCAGTATTTTTTTAGTCCCCGTACTTTCATAAAAAAGAATTATTTTACTTGTGCCAGGGGCTAGTTTAATAAGTGAATACAATTCTATCAGCAGCTTGTCTGTATCAACTATACCAGTTAGCCGAATATAACAAGTAGGTACCATTTTTATGTCTTTCATTTTCTCTGCTAAGACAATCTGATCTACAATTATCTGCAACTCTTGATTGTATGTGCTGATTTCTGTTTTTCCTTCCACATAAATAACATCATCTACTGAAAATGTCTGTCTTACGTGGCGATATACGTTAGGAAAAATCGTCAAGGACACTTCTCCTGTTGGATCATTGGCATCAACAAAAGCCATCTGTTCGCCTTTTTTAGTTCGAATTTCACGAATTCCGCGGACATATAAAAGAAGATGGACGTTTTGTTTTGGCAATAATTCACTAATCATTTGGACGTGCCGTTCACTTTTTAACGTGGGGTAACTTTCTGTGGGGTGTCCAGAAACATAAACACCTAGATATTGTTCTTCAAGATTCAACCGTTCTGTCAAAGTATAGTCATTAACTTCACTTGTCTTTAGCGCCATAATATCTAATAAATCCATACTACCACCGCTATACTCAATGTTTTGGATTTTGCTATCTAGCCCGGTTACCAATTGGCGGCGATTTTTTTCCACTTCATCAAAAGCACCAATCTCAACTAAAGGTTGAATCAAATCGAGTTTTAACCATTTTGCTGGCAAACGATACAAAAAATTGTCCAGCGAACGAAAGGGACCATTTTCTTTGCGTTCAGTAATAATTGCTGCAATAAAATCACGGCGCGTTCCTTTAATGCTACTCAATCCAAACCGAATCTCATAATTGTTAACTAAATAAAAGCTAAAACCACTCGCATTAACAGACGGTGGTAATATTTTGATTCCTTGCTTTTTCGCTTCGGTTAGATATTCTTTCACTTTTGCCGTGTTATTTCGCACTGAATGGAGTAACGCTGCAAAAAAAGGCGCGGAGTAATGTACTTTCAAATACCCCATTTGAAAACCAACAAAAGAATACGCAAAAGCGTGGGAACGGTTGAAACCATAATCGGCAAATCGTTCAATGTAATCGTAAACTTCATCGGCTTTTGCTTCACTATGTCCCATTTTAACGGCTCCACTTACAAAGTGCCGACGTTCTTCATCTAATATATCTTTTTTCTTTTTGCTGATAGCCCGTCGCAAAATATCCGCTTGTCCTAAAGTAAAGCCGGCCATTTGCGCTGCAACTTGCATAACTTGCTCCTGATAAACCATAATGCCATACGTATTTTTCAAAATCGGCACTAAACTGTCATCTAAATAAGTTACTTTTTCTTGTCCTTTTTTTCGTTTGATAAAGTGATCAATATTTTGCATTGGACCTGGTCGATATAGCGCGTTAACCGCAGCAATCTCTTCAATATTCTCTGGGCCTAAACGCCGTAAAACATTTTTGATCCCCGCTGATTCAAATTGAAAAACGCCAGCTGTATTGCCCGCTTGAAAAAGACGCAGAGTAGGTTCATCTGTTAAAGGAATATCTTTTTGAGAGAGTTCATTGCCGGTAACTTTTTTAATACCTTTTAACGTATCATCAATAATAGAAAGATTACGCAAACCTAAAAAATCCATTTTTAACAATCCAACAGCTTCCACATCGTTCATCGTAAATTGTGTTAACAAAATATCATTTGCTCCGGCTTGTAAAGGAATTAATTGCATTAAATTTTGATCACTGATTACTACTCCAGCTGCGTGAGTCGATACATGTCGCGGTAACCCTTCTAATATTAGAGCCACCGAAAAAAGTTGGCGATTACGTTCATTAAGCGCCACCAAGTCTCTTAAGCTAGCAGATTCTTCATAAGCTTTTTTTAATGTGATTTTCAATGTACTGGGAACGGCTTTACTCCACCGATTAGCCTCACTTTGTGATAATCCAAAAACACGGGCAACGTCACGTAATACCATTTTGGCGGCCATCGTGCCAAATGTGGCAATTTGCGCCACTTGATAAGTACCATACTTTTCTTTTACATAGTGCAACACTTCATCACGACGATTATCCGGAATATCTAGATCAATATCTGGCATCGTATAGCGCTCCGGATTTAAAAAACGCTCAAAAAGCAAATCATAAGCAATGGGATCCACGTCAGTAATCGCTAAAACAAAGGCAACAAGCGAACCTGCAGCTGACCCTCTTCCCGCGCCGGTAACAATCTTATTCCGGTGTGCAAAGTCCATAACATCCCAAACGATTAGAAAATAATCATCAAAACCCATTTGATGAATAATTCCTAATTCATAGTCCAGTCGTTGGATATAAGTTGCTGTGACCTCTTTTACGCGTTGTTTTAACTGAGTATGACACAAATCGCGTAAAAATGTTGAGGCCTCCAGATTATTGGGAACTGGATAATGAGGTAATAACTTTTGATGCAATGGCATTTCAAATTGTGTACACTCAGTTGCCACTGCTATAGCGTTTTCCAGCGCTTTTTTTTGATTTTCTTGAAAGTAGTGGGTAATTTGATCAGCTGGCAACAAATATTCACCGCTGCCCTGTTCCAATTCAGCTAAATTCTCCATTTGGGTTCCATTTTTTAAATGATCCATTACTGCAATAGCAGTCTTTTCACCCGGATCAATAGTATTTACCTCGTTAATAGCAAAAGGCTCAACGTTTTGATCTTGATAAAACGTGGCTTCTGCTTGGCTTAATTGTAAACGTGGCGTAACACCATAAAAAAGTTGTTCTTTAGAAAAAATTGATTGCAAAAAATGTAATCGTTCTGTAGCTTTATCTAAATCTCTTTCTAAATAATAATTAATTTCATTGCGCGGTGGTAAAACAGCATATAAATTGGCTAATGAATCAAAATCAGACAAATTAACTTGTCCGTTTATTTCTTTTTGGCTACTCAAAGCTATCAATTGATGATAACCGGTGATATTTTTAGCAAATAGCAAAATTTCGTTTTCCTCCGCTTGGATTGAAGAATGATAATCCAAATGAAGCCCAATCACCGCTTGCAGACCAGCATCCTGACAAGCCGTATAAAAAGAAACCGCGCCGACTAATACATTACGGTCACACAAGCCTAAAGTATGGTATCCTCTTTTTTTTGCTACTTGTACAAGTCGTGAAATGTCAACCGTACTTTGTAACAACGAATAAGCGGTCACGGTGTAAAGTTGTGGCAACACTGCATGTCCTCCTTTTTGAAAAAACTTGAAAACTTTACATTCAAGAAAAATATGGTAAACTGTAGACGAGAAACGAGCAAGAGAAGAGGTGTCTGCTATGAAATATTTAGTTACCTTGTTTTGGACGTATATCTTAGGTCAAGTTGTAGTTTACCTAGGCAGTGCTTTAAACAGCGGCACTTATGACTTTAAAGCCGCTTCAATTATTTCCCTAATCGTCGGGGTTGTTGTTATTCTAATTGCCGAAGTGGCTACGCCCAAAAAGAAACATGCCTAACCTAGCAGTTTTTGCGCATTGCACAGACTGGCTCAAAAAGATTGCCTCTATGATTATGGATGCAGTCTTTTTTTGTGCCTTCTCAAAATAGGAAAAGTGAAACGAAGCTTCCCAACGTTCAAGCAATAAGACGAAATTTTTAATAAATTGCTCTTCAAATATCTTAAAATTTCAGCCTGTTGTCATGGATAGTTCTCAGATAGTCAAGTCCTAATAACCTTGGTATACCCGCCCATTCCTTGTGAAAATCATATAATCTCTTTTCCTATAAAAAACCCGTTACAAGTCATTGTAACGGGTTTTTCCAAAAGACTAAAGTCTTTCGTGTAAAACTTTGCGAAAATTAAACGTCGATAAACAGATGTTAAGGAAGACAAAACCACTTGTCACCCAAAATACTGCCCGATAGCCCATACCGTGAGCGACAGTGGAACCTACCATTGGTCCAAGGACTTGCCCAAAATTCGTAAACATCTGATTATAGCTATAAATTCGGCTTACTCCTTCTGGCGGCGTTATTTTAGAAATCAACGTATTAATTGATGGCATCAAAGCCCCCGTAGAAAAACCAAGAATAAAACGCAAGGCGCCTAGTTGAAAAGGAGTTTTCACAAATCCCATTGGAATAAAGCAAATAAAAGATAAGATTAGACCAAAAAGCAATATTTTTTGATTTCCAATTTTATCACCCAATTTGCCTAATGTTGGCGAAGAAATAATTGCAGAAACGCCCGCGATGGAAACAATTAGCCCACTGACAAATAAAATATTTTCACTATTGCCACTCAGTTGCCGAATGTACAAAGTTAAAATTGGACTGATACTCGTAACACCTACTTGTAAAATCAATGAAGTGATAAATAGCCCGATTAAAACCTGCACATTTGAAATCCGGCTAAATATTTCTTTGACAGATAAGAGATCCGTTTTTTGGATAGGTACAAAGTCTTCTTTTACAAAGAAAATAGTTAAAATAGTTGTAATAGCTAAAACAATTCCCGTAATAATAAAAACATTTTCCATTCCAAATGCCTGGGCTAAAGCGCCCCCCATTGATGGCCCAATTAAGTTACCAGCCACGGCACCTGTTGCTAGCGTTCCAAGAGCCCAGCCACTTTTTTCTCGAGGTGCTTGGGAAGCAATTAATGCTGTTGCATTCGGAATGTAACCAGATAAAATCCCCGTCATAAAACGCATAATCAACAGCCAATAAACATTTGGGACAAAAGCTAGCGAGCCCATTGTAAATGTCATACCCACTGCTGCGCGGATCATCATCAAACGGCGTCCTTTTCGATCGGCCAAATCTCCCCAAATTGGGGCCACGATAGCAGAAGCAAATGCCGTCACTGAAATGGCCAATCCTGCAAAAAGTTCTACTTGATTTTTTGGTGCGCCCAGTTGTTCGATGTAAAGTGGAATAAACGGCATTACCAAACTAAAACTCGCACCAGTAAAAAAGCAACCAATCCATGATATAAATAAATTTCGTTTCCAGTCCAGTTTCATAGTCAACCCTCTTTCAATACTACTATAGCGTATTTTTTTAAAGAGGTGAATTGGAAAGCTAATGTAATTTTCAAAAAATAATATTTTTCTTTCCATTGCAGGATAAATTTCCACTTACAAAAAGGCTTTATCCAACTGCTTAAAAGTGCCTAAAAATTTGCAGATAACTACGTTTATTAAAATCACAGCGGACTAATTTAAATAAAGCCGGATTTATTACCCGCAAAACCGCGGCAATTCAAATTTTCCCCCTGACAAAATAAGAAAAGCGGCATGAACTCATTTGGCTTTCATGCAATAACCTTACTATATCCGTTTTATTTCTTGTAAAAATCATATCATCCCTTTTAGCTGCAAAAAAGCCTCCGTTTCAAACGAAGGCTTCGCGAGTATTTTAAGCAATCACAGCTAAAATAACAAAGTTTAAAATAAATAGAATATCTACCACCCAAAGAATTGGTGAAATTTCATTAAATTTCCCTTTAATGGCTTTCACAATCGTATAGAAGATAAATCCAGCAGCAATTCCGTATGAAATGCTATAGCAAAAGCCCATAAAAATTGCCGCAAAGAAAGCTGGAACTGCTTCTTCTAAATCTGTCCATTCAATATCTTTGAAGGAGGCCATCATCATGACTCCCACCAAAATCAGCGCTGGTGCTGTAGCTTGAGCTGGCACAATGGAAATTAGTGGTGAAAAGAAACTACTAATTGCAAATAAACCAGCAACTACCACTGAAGTTAATCCTGTCCGTCCACCGGCACCAATACCTGCGGCAGACTCGACATAAGTCGTTGTGTTAGAGGTACCAAAAATAGCACCAATGGAAGTGGCAATCGCATCTGCAAACAGTGCTTTGTCCATTTTTGTATTAAAACCACGACTATCTTCTAACGCTTCTTCATCTTCTTTAGAGAAAATCCCAGTTCTACGTCCTGTCCCAATAAATGTCCCAATGGTATCAAAAGTATCTGATAAGCTAAACGCAATAATTGTCATTAAGACTTGGGGAATTTTGCTCGTGTCACTAAATAGTGACTGCATCCCTTCAGCGCCAAAAGCTGCACCAAAAGTTGTCTTTAACTCATTAATTGAACTTCCTAACGAATTCGCTTGCCAGTCAATTGCCCCAAGGTCGACCACACCCATGAAAATACCTAAAATTGTCGTAACCACAATTCCAATGAGAATGGCACCACGAACATTGCGAACAACTAAAATAGTGGTTAAAACTAGACCGATCACAGCTAATAAAACAGGTGCATTATTGAAATTCGCTAAAGCAGGCACGATTCCGCCATTCATTGTGACGTTGACTGCCTTATCTCCGTCAACTACACTGCTTGTAATTGCAGCTGAGTCTGCACTAAAACTTAATAAATTTGCATTCTTCAAACCAACGTATGCGACGAAAATCCCAATTCCGCCTCCAATTGCATGTTGCATGCTTTCTGGAATAGCGTGAATAATCATTTTACGGATTTTAGTAATGGTAATAAAGATATTAATTAGACCACAAATGAAAACCATTGCTAGTGCCTGTTGCCAAGTATACCCTAACCCAAAAACGACTGTAAAAGTGAAAAAGGCATTCAGCCCCATTCCCGGTGCCTGTGCATAAGGCACATTAGCAAAAAGCCCCATTACTAAAGTCCCAATAACTGAAGCAATAATAGTTGCTAAAAATACTGCCTGAAATGGCATCCCTGAAGCCGATAAAATCGTCGGATTCACAAATAAAATATAGCTCATCGCAAAGAAGGTGGTTAAACCTGCGACAAATTCTGTCGAAACATTTGTATTACTTTCTTTTAATTTGAAAAACTTTTCCATTAATTATTCACTCCTATAAAAGAATAAGGACATATTTCGGATTTATCATCCAACAAAGACTGATTATAATTTCAATCCCACAACAAAACAACATTTTTATTTGCAATATCGAGAATTTACCTTTAAAACGTTCGTGTTTTGCCGATAAAACGAATACATTACTTCGATAAATTTTTTTAAAGGTATCTTTCTTTTAAACCAGCCAACTTGTGAAAAAGTCAAAATATGTTAAACTAAAACAGCGTATCTTTTATACGAGGGGAGAAATGAATATGAATAAAAAACTAATTGCCATTGATTTGGATGGCACTACTTTAAACGCTCAATCTCAAATCAGCCCTAAAACTGAAGCCATTTTAAAGAAAGCAGTTGCTAGTGGGCATATTGTCAGTATCGCTACTGGTCGCCCATTTCGCATTAGTGAAAAATTTTATCACCAATTGGCTTTAAATACTCCAATGGTCAATTTTAATGGCGCTTTAGTCCACGTTCCTTATACTCAATGGGCTGCAGAATCAGAGACACTTTTTAGCCGTGATATTGTTTTTGAAATTTTGAAACAAAAAAATGATTTGCAGTTGGATTTTGTTGCTGCAGAAAATCGTGATACTTTTTATGTTGATCGTTTGGATTTTGGTAGTGAGTATCTCTTTGATAATCAAAAACCAACAAACGACAACCTACTACAAAATTTGAAATCAAATCCTACTTCGATGCTGATTCAAACTAAAACAGAGTTAGCACAAACTGTTTCTGATACTTTAAAAGCACAATTTTCTGATTACATTGACGTTAGAACTTGGGGTGGCCCTAATGCAATTTTGGAGATTGTTGCAAAAGGCATTCAAAAGGCGCGCGGTGTTGAAATTATTGCCGATTCTATGGCAATTGATCGCAACGATATTATTGCTTTTGGTGATGAACACAATGACCTTGAAATGTTAGATTATGCCGGTTGGGGTGTGGCAATGAAAAATGCCAGTCCTGAAGCGAAAGCTATTAGTAACGATATCACTTCAAAAACAAATGATGAAGATGGATTAGCCGATTATTTAGAAAAATATTTGGCTATCTAAATCAAATTTTAAAAGCCTTGAAACTCTCTTATTGAGAGCTTCAAGGCTTTTTTTGTATTTTTGTATACTTTGTATTATAATTATTAATACAAATAAGTTTTAACATTTAACTACACGATAGGGAGTGATCGCTATGCAAGTAGACATCCAAGAATATATTCCAGTCTTAATACCTCTCATTATTTTACAAATCGGACTTGCACTTTATGCCATCGTCGATGTATTCAAACATCCCCATTATAAATTTGGTAATCGTACGCTTTGGCTTATCGTCTGTGCCTTTATTTCTTTTTTAGGTCCGATTCTTTATTTTGCTTTTGGTAAAGGAGAAGATTAAATGGAACCTATGATTAACATTAAGGATCTAAAAAAACAATTTGGCGACCACCTTATTTTAGATAATTTAACTTTAAATATTCCCAAGGGAAGTATCTATGGCTTTGTGGGAGAAAACGGCGCAGGCAAAACCACCACGATGAAGATTATTTTAGGACTCTTAGCCGCTGATAGCGGTATGGTTACTATTGCTGGTCAGACAGTAAAGTATGGGGACAGTAAATCTAATCAAAATATTGGTTATTTACCTGACGTTCCAGCTTTTTATAATTATCTGTCTGCTAAAGAATACTTGAGTTTGTGTGGAAAGATTAGCGGTTTGTCAAAAAACGTATTAGCTACCAAAATCCCTTCATTATTAACAAAAGTTGGCTTAAAAAACTCTTCACAAAAAATAAGTGGTTTTTCTCGCGGAATGAAACAACGCTTAGGCTTAGCACAGGCACTTTTAAACGCCCCCCATTTACTGATTTGTGATGAACCTACTTCCGCATTAGATCCTATTGGACGCAAAGAAGTATTAACCATCTTAGCAAATTTGAAAAATGAAACAACCGTTTTATTTTCTACTCATATTTTGCATGATGTGGAAGCTATCTGTGATCATGTTGCCATTTTACATGAAGGAAAAATTCAGTTAGAAGGATCATTAGATCAAATTAAAGCTGCCCAAAATAATCACTATGAATTGCAATTTGCAAATGAAGCGGATAAATCTCATTTTCTGGAACATACTCCCTTACATTGGCAAAAAGAAGAGAATCAAACGCTGCTTCTTCCTATTTTAAACCATGAAGATTTTGGTTTAGAAATTATCGAAACTCTTGCAAGGCTAAAAATTGTACCTTGTAAACTAAAACTAGTCGAACCAACGTTAGAAGATATCTTTTTGAAGGTGGTGGCAAAATGAAACAAGTAAAGCTTTTTTTCACAAAAGAATTATTCGCTAATTGGCGGACTAAAAAAATCCCAATCCTATTGATTATCGCAGTAGCAGTTGGAATCTTATCTCCTTTTTTAGCGAAAATTATGCCAGATATTATGGCTTCTTTATTGCCAGCTGAATTATCTGTTTCTTTACCAGTACCAACTTCAATGGATAGTTGGACACAATATTATAAAAATTTACCACAATTTGTTTTATTGGCCATCGCTTTATTAGCAGTTGGCACTATTAGCAATGAAGTAGAGCAAGGTACGGTTCTGCCTTTTATCACAAAAGGACTCTCTCGCAACGCTTTTGTCACTAGTAAAGCACTCTATTTATTTTTTATTTGGTCGGTGACTCTATTAAGTTCCTTTTTAATTAATATTGGTTATACTTCCTATTATTTCAATGATGATAAAAGTACTCATTTATTACTCCCACTTTTTGCTTTTTGGCTCTATGGGATAATTTTTTTGGCTGCCACGATTTTTTCATCATCACTAGCTAAAAGTACCGGACAAAGTCTTTTAATCCTGGCTATTTTTTATTTAATCAGTACTCTTAGTGGTATATTAAAAAAAATAGATTATTATAATCCTTTTATTTTAGGCAGCAATTCGCTGAATTGGTTGACGGGTAAAACAGAATTTCATCACTATTGGCCAGCGGTCTGGATCGCAGTTTTTCTTATCACATTATTATTGACCATGAGTCTTTTGATTTTCCGTAAACGTCCTCTCTAGATTTTTGGAAAAAAAACTAGATTTTCGCTACAATAGGTATGAGACAATACAAAAACGTAATGCCTTTTCATAACAAATTCATTAGTGGATCTAAAAAGAAATCAGGAGGAATTGACATGACGCGATTAGTAAATGTTCAACAAATGAAAGCTTGTGATCAATATACAATTAAAACAATCGGTATCCCTAGCCTAGTTTTAATGGAAAGAGCGGCACTGACAATTTTTACTGAACTGATGGACAAAAAAAGCTACGATCTTTCGCAAGTTTTAATCGTCTGCGGGAGCGGCAATAATGGTGGGGATGGTTTAGCAATTGCACGACTGCTTCATTTAGCCGGTAAGAACGTCACCGTTTATTTTGCAGGAAGTTCAGAGCATCGAACAGATGAGTGTCAAAAACAATATGCTATTTGTCAATATTATCAAATTCCTATTTTGCATCATTTAGAAACGTTTTTAGGATTCACTTTAATTATCGATGGTTTTTTAGGAATTGGTGTTAAAGGAGAGCTAAACGAAGCAGCCCAAAATGTTATTCGCCAAATAAATCACAGTACACTGCCTATCTTGGCTGTCGACGTTCCTTCTGGTATTGATGCTTCAACGGGGGCTTCATTAGGAGAGTTTGTTCGTGCAGACACTACGGTCACTTTTCAATTTAAAAAGACAGGCTTCACCATTTCACCTGGACTTGAAGCCTGTGGCAACTTGCTGGTGGTCGACGTGGGCATTAGTGATGATGCATTAAAAGTATAAAAAACCAAACGCTTAACTGGTAAACATAACAGTGAGCGTTTGGTTTTTTTATTATAATGTTTCGTAAGTGATTGCTTCTGCTTTTGGTATTTCTTCATCGATAAAGTAAACTTTGTACCAAGTCAAGAAAGTAAAGATTGTCCAAATTTTACGTTGAACTTCTGCTTTGCCTTCATGGTGATCGTTTAATAATTGCATGATTTTATCTTGATCAAAGAATTGTTTCGCAAAGTCTGCAGTAAATAAAGCTTTCACTTCTTCATAACCGTGATCTTCTTTTAACCAGGCTTTAATTGGTACAGGGAAACCTAGTTTTTCACGATTCGCCCATTCTTCTGGTAAATGGCGATTTGCTGCCTGACGGAAAACATCTTTGGTATTATTTTGATTCATCACATATTTTGCTGGAATTCGTTGCGCTAATTTCATCACTTCAATATCCAGTAATGGTACCCGTAATTCAAGAGAGCTTGCCATAGAAAGCTTATCAGCTTTTAGCAAAATATCTTTTGGCATCCATTGATGCACATCCACATACTGCATTTTGTTAACTTCACTTTCAATTCCTTCTGTTTGATCAAAATGAGGATTCATAATTTCTTTAACAGAAGGTGCATTTTGAAATTCAGGTTTTAAGTAACTTGCTGCTTCCTGTTCTTCAAAAACTTTCGCATGACCAATAAAGAAGTCGCGGGCAGGAGCAGTTGCTTCATATAAATGAATACGCCCATGGAAATTCTTCATATGACCAAATTTACGACCAATGGAATAACGCATACCTTTGGGCAATTTTTTCAATCCTTGCGCAAAAACGCGCACCATCTTTGAATTTGTATGGAAACCATATGTTTGGTAACCGGCAAATAATTCATCAGCTCCTTCGCCAGATTGCACTACACGTACAGATTGCGAAGCCAAATTAGCTAAAAAGTAAAGCGGTACACAAGAAGGATTAGAATCAGGTTCATCCAAATGGTATTGAATAAGTGGAAAAGCCTTAAATGACATATCCCCATCAATTACTGCAGCTGTATTATTCAAATCCAACATTTTTGTTAATTTGCGTGCTTCAATTGCTTCATTATATGTTTTATCATCAAACCCTATTGAAAAGGAATGATCTGGACGCAAGACAGAAGTTACATAACTAGAATCAACGCCGCTGGATAAAAAGGCACCTACTTCTACATCAGCGATTCGGTGAGCAGCAATCGAGGCTTCGACACTCTTATCAATTTCTTCTACCCATTCTTCACGGGAATGATCATCTTTTTTAGTAAAGTCAGCATCCCAATATTCTTTAATAGTAAGCTTGCCATCTTTATAGGTATAATAATGACCTTCTGGTAAACGATAAACATTTTTAAAGAATGTCTCACCATTTAAAGGAGAATATTGAAAAGTCATATAAGGTTTTAAAGCTGCAGTATTTAGTTCTTTATTGAAATCTGGATGTGGCAAGAAGCTCTTGATTTCTGAACCAAACATGAATGTGCCATTCATTTCAGCATAATAGTAAGGTTTAATCCCAAAATGATCGCGGGCACCAAATAATTCTTGTTTTTCAATATCCCAAATGGCAAAGGCAAACATCCCCCGCACTTTTTGTAAAAGTTCAGCACCCCATTCTTCATAACCATGCAATAATACTTCTGTATCAGCATGAGTAGAAAAAACGTGGCCGGCCGCAATTAGTTGTTCTCTTAATGGTTGGAAATTGTAAATTTCGCCATTAAAGATAATAACTTTACTACGATCTTCATTATAAATAGGCTGTGAACCGCCTTCTAAGTCAATAATTGACAGACGACGAAAGCCTAATGCTACATTTTTATCTGTATATTTCCCTGAACTGTTAGGACCACGGTGGACGATACGATCCATCATATCTTCAATAATTTCTTGTTTTTGATCCTTGCTGTTCACAAAACCGACAATGCCACACATATTTTCACGTCCTATTATTAAAATTTCATTTTTCCAAACCAGGACTTATCATAACATAAAATTAAAAATCCTACGACTGAATTTGCCAATTGGGTTTTGGTGCAAAAATGTTTTTTACTTTCTCTTAATAATTTACAAAATGAAAGCATTCAAAAAAAGACTTAAAGGATCTCAGACAAAAAATTTATTGCCCTTTAATTTCTAAAAGTTCAGGCAAAAAACTCTTTGCATCTCCATTAAGTCTTTATTGCGTCTTTTTACTCGTTGGGGTTGGCTAATATTTAAGCTTGTACAGAAGCAGGCTTCAACTCAAAAATAAGTTTATATTCCCGTTCTTGTAAATCCCCACTATAAGTTAAATCGTAATCATGAGCTAAAGTATTTATCGTTTGCCCTCCCAAACGAATCGCAGTATTTCCCACTAAAGCTAAGCTGGTATACATTTCTTTAGCAATACGATGCGCGTCATTATTCCGCTTAGCTAACTTCATTAACAGTTCAGCGCTATCGCAATCATCTCCTGTTTGTAACACAGAGGTAATCATTTTAGATCCCTTAATAAATGGAAATAACGGTACTACACTGATTAACAACATAAAAGCAAGTTTTCCTGTCACTACAATTGATTCCTGTTCTTCTGCAATTACCTCTTTCAGTTGTTGGAAATCGGAATACTCGGCTGATGATAACGGAACATTTGCAAAAGCATTAAAATAGCGTAAATCATCTTTGGTCAAATCCTCTTGTGGTTCATTCTTTTTTTCACTCATGTTACCCCTCCTTAAACCCACGTTTTAACTTTTCTCTATTTTTATTCTAACATTTTTTTAATTTATCGCAAATAAAATACTATTTTCTTATTCAATAAAATTCCACAAATAAAAAATACGCCGCCAAATATCAATCAAAGATGATTAAAAAAAGGATTAAATGACTGTATAATTGCTTTCTAATGGAGAATAAAATAATAAATCAATTTTCCATTTTTAAAGTAATCCTTATCCCATTTGTTATTTTGTAAAAATGTATTTTTACTAAACTTTGGCAAAATATCATGAAATTAAATAGATTTTCTATTCTCCCCAACCGGTATAGAAAAATCAGGATATACCGCTACTTTACCTTCTTTTCTAGATCTAGCCAGTAAAAAAAGCCTACAATGCAATATTGCATTGTAGGCTTAAGGAGAGTACGGGATTTGAACCCGTGCACCGGCGTAAACCGGCTCGCTGGATTTCGAGTCCAGTGCATTACCGCTCTGCCAACTCTCCATTTCATTACTTCTTTTATTTTCGCTAAATTTGAAAAAAAGTCAATCAAGAGATATTGGCTAAAAAAACGCGCACTAATTCTAAAACGAAAAATCGCCTTTACCCAACTAAAAATGTTACAAAAAGAAAATTTAGAGGTGATTTTTCTATTTTAGAGATTAACACGCGCGCTGCTAGGCAAGATTCTTAGTATTTTAACCTTCTCCATTAAAAATCTTTTCAGGGGCATCCATTTTTAAAATACCATCAACAGCAGATTGGATAAGTTCTGCGATTTGCTCTTGCGAAGGGTGGATAATACCTGAAGACATTAAAGAAGCAATTCCTGTTACAGTAATCCAAGTTCCATCATGTAAGGCTTTAATGTATTCATCAGATAAATCAGCATATTCTGGGCAGTTGGAAACCATCTTTTTGAAATACTCATAAGAAAACTCATGCATCATCTTACCGCCGCCATATTCGTCAACAAATAATGCCACATACAAATTACGGTTTTCTTGGGCAAAATTAATATAATTTAAGCCTAAGTCAACAATTTGATTGCCTGTATGTTCAATTGGAAACACATTTTCTTGTAAATCCCGCATAACAGTTTCTACTAACGTGTTTTTTAAATCCTGCATATTTTTAAACTCTAAGTAAATTGGTTGGGTGGAAATACCCATTTTTTTTGCAATATTGCGGGCTGTGAACTTACCGAAGCCATCTTTTGAAATAACTTCGTAAGCGGCTTTCAATATTTGATCTTTTGTATAAACCTTCCGGCGCATAGAAAGTCACCTCTCCTTTATAATAACATTTATCATTCATACGTTTATTGTAAACAAAAATAGAATTTTTGGGAAATGATATACCTCAAAAATAGTTATCTATTTTAAAGAAAAAAATTTGTACGATAACGAGAAGTAGTAAATTAACCAATAGTTCACAATAAATTTATGACATAAAATATCTTAAAAAGATAATATGACATTTCACAAACTATTACAACTGTTATTTTTATTAAATCTATATTAATTTATTTTAAGCAACTCCTGAGATTTCTAAATTTTCTGACATTTATTACAGAATGTTCTTGAATTCGTCATCGAAAAATCGCCTTCTGCATAAAAATTAAAGGCAATTCAAGCATTGAAATGATAGAATAGAAGCAACTTTATAAATGAGGTAAAACGATGAAAGAAGAATTGGTTTTAAGTACCTGTCTTATGGCAGGACGCATTATGATGGAAAATGGCTCCGAAGTCTATCGTGTGGAAGATACAATGAATCGGATTGCAGAAAACGCGGGTATCTCTAATACAGTCAGTTACGTAACGGCCACCGGCCTTTTTATGAGTATTCGTAATTCTTCTTTTTCTCAATTGGAAGAAGTACATGAACGTTCTATCAATTTGGAAAAAATTGTGGCAGTTAATCATCTGTCACGAGAATTTGCGGCCAAAAAAATTTCATTGCTTCAACTAAACGAGCGCCTGAAACGTGTCAACAAGGACACACCTAGTTTTTCTTTAATCTGGCAAACATTGGCCGCAGGTTTTGTTAGTTGTACACTCATGTACATTTTTGGTGGCACATGGCAAGATTTTGTGCCGACTTTTCTGATTGGCTGTCTGGGTTTTATTGCGGGTATATATATCAAAAAATGGTTACAAATGCGTTTTTTAGACATGTTCGTGGCAGCTTTTGTCATTGGCACGTTGGCAATTTTCAGCGTGAGAATCGGCTTAGCAAACAACGTCGATCATATCATTATTGGTGCTGTAATGCCTTTGGTACCAGGAGTTGCCATCACCAATTCTTTTCGCGACATTTTATCGGGGGATCTACTCAGCGGTACTGCCCGCGGGATTGAAGCTTTATTTGTTGCTGCCGCAATTGGGGTAGGAATTGCCACCACTCTCCTTTTATTTGGAGGTGGGATTGCATGATTACGTATGGTATTCATTTTTTATTTAGTTTTATTAGTACTGTTGCTTTTGGCATCATTACCAATATTCCTAAGCGTTCTTTAGTGGCTACTGGTTTAACCGGGGCTATTGGCTGGATGATTTACTGGGGATTACGGCAAAATGCTCAAGGACTGGGCTTTTCTAATTTTGTTGCTGCAATTGCCATTGGGTGTCTGAGTATTTTTTTCTCGCGCCGACTAAAGATGCCCATGATTATTTTCAATATTCCTAGTTTGGTTCCTTTAGTACCCGGAGGCCCTGCTTACCAAGCGATTCGTGAACTGGTTTTAGGCGATTCAACGAAATCTTTCGATAATTTAAAAATCGTTATTATGACTGCCGGTGCTATTGCTGCAGGTTTCATGATTACATCATTGGTAGAGACACTTGTTTTTAAATGTAATGCCTATATAAAAAAAACAGCTCACAGAAAGTGAGCTGTTTTGCTATTTTTATCGAATAATCAACACCGAACATCTAGCCTCTTTTGCCATTAAAGCAGCCTGACTGCCTAAAACAAGTGGCGTGTGATTGGCCTTACTTTTTGAACCACAAATTAATAAATCAGGTTTAACAGCTGGTAAAACGTTATCCAAAATAGTTTGTGCTGGCGCTCCTTCATCTACCACAATTGTGGTTTCTTTCAGGCCATTTGCCAGAGCTTTTTTACGATATTCTTCAGCAATAGCAATCGTTTCCTTCTTATGGGTAGCAATGGTTTCAGGAGTTAAATATTCATAGACGTTTAATCGATTAATTTCAAAAATAGTTGTGATTGTTAATTTGGCTTGGTGCTCTACAGCATAACTCAAAGCGTAATCGAAAGCTTTTTTTGAATCAGCGGAATCATCCACTGCCACGAGAATACATTTAAAATTGTTCATTTTTTTCACCCTTCTATCCATTTGCTCCAGTTAAAGTACTGTAAATTAAGAATAAGTTTAATAACGTCAATACAATTGCAATAATCCAAGCTAAAACTTTCATCCAAGTTGGATTGGCAAAACGCCCCATAATTTTTTTGTCACTTGTATAAAGTGTCAATGGGATAATAGAAATAGGTAGTGCGATACTTAAGAATACTTGTGTATACAACAGCAAATCTTCTACGGCTGATTCACGCCCACCGTATAAAATGACGCAAATAATAACTGGAACAATCGCAAGCAACCGTGTTACAACCCGACGCATCCACAAAGGCATTCTCAAATTAATAAATCCTTCCATTACAATTTGACCAGACAGAGTACCTGTAATTGTGGAATTTTGACCAGATGCTAATAAAGCGACCGCAAATAATGTACTTAAAAGTGGACTGGCAATATCCCCGACAATATTAGGATCTTTTAGTGCATCGTATAAATCAACAAATTTTCCTAAATCACTATTTGTACCATAGAATAATGCGCCACCTAATACTAATAATAAGCAGTTAACTACAAACGCTACAGTAAGCTGAATATTGGAATCCCAAATAGTAAATTTAATCGCACGTGCTTTTTCTTCATCGTCATTGTGGTCGAACTTTCGAGCTTGGGAAATAGAGGAATGCAAATATAAATTATGGGGCATAACTGTTGCCCCCACAATCCCCAGCGCCAATAAAAGCATCGATTTATCTGTGGCGATCTGAGGATCAGGGATAAAGCCCCGCAGTACTTCGCCTAAATGAGGTTGTGCTAAAGCAACTTCATAAGCAAAAACCATAAAAATTACTGCTATTAGGACTGCCACAATTGCTTCAATTTTCCGAAAACCTAACTTGGTTAATAATAGCAATAATAAAACGTCGAATGTTGTAATCAAGACACCAACCAGTAAAGGTAATCCAAATAATAATTGTAAAGCAACAGCCCCACCAATGACTTCAGCAATATCTGTCGCCATAATGGCAAGTTCTGTAATGACCCACAACACAAAACCAGTTTTTTTAGATGTATGCTCGCGCGTCGCTTGTGCTAAATCTCGTCCCGTGACAATTCCTAGTTTAGCAGCCATTCCTTGTAACAGCATCGCAATTAAACTCGATAATAAAATCACGCTTAATAATGCATACTTATATTCTGCTCCCCCTGCAATGGAAGTAATCCAGTTTCCTGGATCCATGTAACCCACCGCAACTAAAGCTCCTGGACCACTATAGGCTAACAGAGTCCGGAAAAAACTAGCATTTTTGGGAACATCTACTGTATTGTTAATCTCCTCTAGACTAGGACCGTTGGCGTATTCAATCAATTTTTCTTTGTGATGACTCATTTTCTCACTCTTTTCTATATAACTTAATTAATTTTTAGGTTAGCCGAAACTTTTGATAAATTGAGTGTACACCTAAAATTTTTTTCTGTAAACTAGAAATAAAATAAATAGGCTAAAAATATCTTAATTTTTTTAAATCAGCCTCTAGTCTGATGGCATTCCGTTATAAAAGCGCTTATACTACAGTTGATAAAAGAATTGCCTTACATTTTTGTTTGTTTATTGTCAGACAAAAAATAGGGCAAATAAAAAAATTCCTTGTATAATACAAGTATACCAAACAAAGGAGATGAGACCATGAGTATCGCTCTTTCTCGCAAAATTATTAATACGATTTCTATTATTGGCATTTTAGTGTCTATCGCTTTAACGATATATTTTTTTAATTTAGGTGTTTTTAAAGATATTAACGCCTTACGAGGTTTAGTCGGTAACTCCATTATTTTGGGTCCGATTATCTTTATTCTTTTGCAAATTTTACAAGTGGTCATTCCCATTATTCCTGGCGGCATTTCTAGCGCTGCTGGCGTATTGATATTTGGTCCTTTTGCTGGTTTCATTTACAACTATGTCGGTATTTGTATTGGTTCTATTATTATTTTTCTTTTGGGACGTCGTTATGGCAAACCTTTTATTTTAAGTATGATTAGTGATAAAACTTATAATAAATATATTGGTTGGTTAGACAACCAAAGCCGTTTTGAAAAATTATTTGCGTTAGCTATCTTCTTACCGGTAGCACCAGATGACGCACTTTGCTTGATGGCTGGACTAACCAATATTTCAGTTAAAAAATATGTTTGGATTATCCTATTGGCTAAACCACTTTCCATCTTTCTTTATAGCATGGCATTAATTTATGGCGGCTCATTTCTAACTGGTCTACTGGGTTAAAAATAGTTGCAACAGTTACCCGAACATATTGAAAAGCTTTTTATGATGACATCAAATCTTAAAAGCTTGCTCAATTTTGTGTTCGGGTCTTTTTTTGCTATTTTAACTTTCAACTAGTCGCTTTTCTTTGTTGAAATTTGTTTTTCCGCTACAATAGAAACAGGTGATGAAAATGAAGTATTTAAAAGATTCATTGAAAAACACTTGGGATTTTTTAGTGAAAACAAATGTTTACTTTCGTGATGTTTTATTAATGCATGGTTTTATTTTATTTATTGTAATTCCTCTTTTAAGCAGTTCTACCAAATTTATTTTAAAACGGGGACAAATTCATTATTTATCGTATGATAATTTAGGTGAAATCGCCACACAACATCCAGCAGTAACCTTTTTACTGGTACTCATACTGCTACTTATTTTGTTGCTGGTTTTTTTTGAATTTACCTTTTTATTACTGAGTGTCTATTTCATTGAAAAAAAGCAAGCAGTTTCGTTAAAGCAATTATTACGGATGACAACGATTCAACTAAAGAAATTACGTCCGAGTGTCTTTTTGTTTTTTCTTTTCTATTTTTTACTAATTTTACCGATCGGAGGTTTGAGCTTCAATTCAGATTTATTAGCACGCATTAAAATTCCAGCTTTTATAATGGATTTTATTTTTACCAATCGTTTGTTAATTATTTCCGGTTTTGTTTTCTTCTATCTCGTTTTAATTTATATTGGGATTCGTCTTATTTTTGCTTTACCCGAAATGATTTTACGTGATCGCCCTTTTAAAGAAGCTTTTAAAGAGAGTTTACTCATTACAAAACGCCGCTTTTTTGCTATTATTGGTCGTTTTCTCTTTATTGGTGGGTCAATTTTATTGATTACAGGTCTTAGCTTTACTATCGTAATTGGTGCACAAGCATTGGTAGAAGAATTTTTCCCGGATTATGCTTTAATGAGCGCTGTTTTTGCTATGACATTACTCCAATTCTTTTTACTCGTTAACTTGGTTTTATCTACTGTCGGTATTTTTTATATTATTATCGATTTTATGAACGACGAGGGCTTTTTACCAGAAATTCCGAGTTGGTTTTATCAAGAGGATTTACCAACACCCCATTTTGAAAGCATCAAAAATACTCTATTACTTTTAATTGCGATTCTTTTTGGTGTTGGGGTTAGTCTCTATAATATGGATTATTTGGATCAAGATATTACTAAAATCCCGGTAACCATTTCTCACCGGGGAGTCAATGACGGCAATGGTGTGCAAAATAGTTTGGCAGCATTGAAAAAAACAAGTCAAAGCCAACATCCAGATTATGTTGAGATGGATGTGCAGATGACAAAAGATCAGCAGTTTGTCGTAATTCACGACTTCAATTTGAAAAACTTAGGTGCACTAAATCGCGCCCCTGAAAAAATGACACTCGCTGAAATTCAAAAAGTCACTTTACATGAAAATGGCCAAAGCGCTAAGATTGCTACCTTTGATGCTTATTTAGCTGAAGCAAAACGGCTCCATCAAAAATTATTAATAGAAATTAAAACGCAAGAAAAAGATACTGCACCAATCGCTGCTACTTTTTTAGAAAAGTATCAAGCTGAAATTGAAAAAAATGGGCATTTGATTCAAAGTTTGTCTTTTTCAATTGTCGAAACGCTCAAAGAGCAAGCGCCTCAACTTACCGTAGGCTACATCTTGCCTTTTAATGTAGTGGGTCCTCCCATTACAAAAGCAGACTTTTTAACAATGGAATATTCTACTATTAACCATAATTTCATTACGTCTGCAGAAGAAGATGGCAAAAAAGTTTTTGTGTGGACGCCCAATAGCAGTGATGAAATGAGCCGGATGATTTTTTATGAAGTGGATGGGATTATTACAGATCAAATGGCTACATTAAATCAAACCATTCGTGATGCACAAGAGAAGGTCACTTATTCAGATAAGCTATTAAACTTTGTTATCGGGGTGGGTTAATCACGGAAATCAAAAAAGGATTTGGCTGGCAATTTCCAGCTAAATCCTTTTTTGATCGAATACAACCTACAAGCTGTACCCCACTATAAATGACAATTCCTGTTTTTCTAGTTTACACTAGAAAGTTGTCATTTATTAAGCTACAACAGCAACATTTCGGATATTTTCATAACGCACCAACAAACGGTTTTGCGCTTCAATCACTTTTGGTCGATCACAACGTTCACATTCTGTCACAGAAATCAAGACGGTATGCGTATATGTATGTTCGACAAATCCTGCGACTTCACTAGTAAATCCTACTGGTTTGCATATGTATGTTTTTCCAATTTCTATTTCCATTAATAACACCTCCTCTTCCTAATTTCAGGTATATCATAACAGAAAAAATTAGATTTGAAAACGCTTTTTGTGTATTTTTTTAATTTTTTCGTTTTATCTATTTTTGATATAGACCAAATATTGAAAAACTCCAATTAAACTGAAACTATTTATTAAAAAATTGTTTTATAGTCGGATATTTAAGACTATACTCTCTATTTATTTTTTCTATTTTTTTATTTTCACATTAAATATGGAGCAATACCAATTACAAAATGAAATATTATTAACTTCATTTATACAAAAAAAAGAATGCTTTTTTCAAAATTTAAATGAGAAAAATAAAAATGTAAAATAACAATAGATATAAATAGTGTTTTTATTATAAATATCATTTTGTTTCTCCCATATTCCGCACTTAGACAAGATAGGTCCTATCTTTTTACAGGCATTGACTTTATTACTATAATTAACAATAAAGAAAGGAGATGAAAATTATGACTTTATTTAGAAAGTGCTTTGGGGAATTCATGGGAACTTTTATGTTGGTATTTGTCGGCACAGCTACAGTTGTTGTTGGTAAAACAGATCCACTGGCAATTGGTTTAGCATTTGGGTTAACGGTTACTATTATGGATCTTGCCGTTGGTCACGGCGCATTATCAAATGGCTTGTTTAATCCGGCGGTTACAATTGCTATGGCAATTAACAAACGAGTAACTTGGAAAGATTCAATCTTTTTTATCGTTAGTCAATTTGTTGGTGCAATCGTGGCATCATTCTTTGTAGGCGTCTTTGGCAAAGCATTGAAAGTTCCAGCTGGTTCTTATGGTCAAACAGATTTTAGTGAGATTAGTGCAGGGATGGCATTTGGCGTTGAAACACTTATTACCTTCTTATTTATCTTTGTTATTATTATGTCTACTAGTAAAAAATATGGTAGTGGTCCATTGGCCTCTTTTGCCATCGGACTTATTTTAGCCCTCTTAATTATCGTAGCGCTAAACTTAACTGGTGGATCGCTTAATCCCGCTCGTAGTTTTGGCCCTGCCATTTTTGCTGGCGGCACTGCCTTAAGTCATTACTGGGTATATTTATGTGCACCGATCATCGGTGGAGTATTAGCAGCTTTTGTGACACAATTTTTAGGTAGTGAAGAAGCCTAATACATGACTTCAGATACCAAAAACAGTTCCTGATATCAGGAACTGTTTTTTTATAGTTTTTATAATCGAAAAGTTTGAAAACCATTTATCTAACAATTTCTCGAACTAATTTCATGCAGGATTAAGAAAAAACCTTTATAATGACGGGAGAACATTTTGGATGAGGTGAAAAAAATGGAAGAATTCGAAGGCCTCCTAGTAAAAACTGTCCTTTTACAAGAGCAGCCGATGCGTCTATCCTTAATCAAATTAGCTAAAGATGGGGAAATTACAGAAGGAATAATTAAAGATCGCTATCTTTCCAACTATATTTTTCGATTACCTAATAACAAATATACATTAAAAGTCACTGGCAAACGCAATCAACGTAATCAGTTAGTCATTAAACATATGCAAATCAAAAATGTTGATGACTATATCAAAGTTATTGGGACGCCAGAATAATTTAAAAATCTTTTGCTATCTTTAAATCCCCAACCTTCAATCACAAGGCTGGGGATTTTATATTTTTTACTTTAATCAATCACTGCCAGAGCTGCTTTAGGAATTTCGTTTTTTGAAATTTCTTCGTATTTTTTTACAAAGGCCCCTTTATTTTCTAATTTCAAGTAATGACCTTGCTTCAATTTAGACATTCCAGAAAATTCAATCGTACGTTTATTGCCCTCTTCATCTGCTGCCACTTGACGATAATGCGCTGTACCATAATCATTGACATCCTTAGGCTGGGTCGTCTTCACGTAGATATTCCCTTCTTTAACAAAAGGATTCATGCGATCAATTGTTTGGGCAAATTCCCCGGAAGCATCATCTGAAAATATTAAAGCTCCTCCAATTAGGACACCTAAAATTAACGTGACCCCGACTGCACCTTTAATTAAACGTTTTAACATTATTTACAACCCCTTTATTCTGTTTCTTGATACTCTTATCATACCGGGTCTTACTAGGGGAAGTATCGTACTTTAGTCTTAATTTTCCTAACACAATTGTCACCTTTGCCAATAAATTTGTAAGATTTAAGGGGAAATTAAGGCAATGTGATTATAATCATCTTATACTTTTGGTGGGCGAGTTTTGGTGCTTTGCTCTGGGATAATCTGTGACGACAGTCTATCCAAGTTTGAGAGGCAGGTTCGATTCCTGCCGTCCACGTTTTACTACCACAAAAATATGGCAGAAATTACGCAATTCGTCTGTCCTAGTGATAGAAAATATCATCGGGACAATCGCAATATCCTTCATAGCAAAAAAAGACAACGGTTTGAAAACCGTTGTCTTTTTTGCGCCACTATTATAAGCGTTCGTTTAATTCTTTTGATAATTCTTCAAAGCCTGGTTTACCAAGGAGAGCGAACATATTTTTCTTGTAAGCCTCTACCCCTGGTTGATCAAATGGATTAACGCCATTTAGATAACCAGAAATTCCCACTGCGATTTCAAAGAAGTACATCAAGTAACCTAAAGTGTAAGCATCCATTTCAGGAATTTTCACTAATAAGTTTGGTACATCCCCATCAGTGTGCGCTAATAAAACACCTTCAAAAGCTTTTGTATTAACAAAGTCTACTTCTTTACCTTGTAAGTACCCTAAACCATCTAAATCTTCTTTTGTTACTGGAATTTTAACTGATTTACGAGGTTTTTCTACTTTCACAACAGTTTCAAAGATATTGCGGCGACCTTCTTGAATGTATTGACCTAATGAATGTAAGTCAGTGGAGAAGTTCGCACTAGAAGGATAGATTCCTTTTTGGTCTTTACCTTCAGATTCACCGAATAATTGTTTCCACCATTCAGAAAAGTATTGCATACCTGGTTCGTAGTTAATTAGTAATTCAGTTACTTTACCTTTACGGTACAAAATATTACGCATTGCGGCATATTGATAAGCTTCATTTTCTGCTAATTTGTCAGAAGCATAAGCTTTAGAAGCATCTGCTGCTCCTTGCATTAAAGCATCAATATCAGCCCCACTAGCTGCAATTGGTAATAAACCTACAGCAGTTAAAACAGAGAAGCGTCCACCTACGTCATCAGGAATAACAAAAGTTTCCCAACCTTCAGCGTCAGCTTCAACTTTAACTGCACCTTTTGCTTTATCAGTCGTAGCGTAAATACGTTTATTCGCTTCTTCTTGTCCGTATTTGTTAACTAATAATTCTTTAAATACACGAAACGCAATCGCAGGTTCTGTCGTTGTTCCAGATTTTGAAATAACGTTAACAGAAAAATCACGATCGCCAATAACTTCAATTAAATCTGCTAAGTAAGTTGAAGAAATAGAATTCCCAGCAAAGAAAATTTGTGGAGCTGATTTGTCGTTTGCATTCATATAGTTATAAAATGAATGATTTAGAAAATCAATGGCAGCGCGGGCACCTAAGTAAGAACCCCCAATTCCGATAACAACTAATACTTCTGAATCAGATTTGATTTTTTCTGCTGCTTTTTTAATACGAGCAAATTCTTCTTTGTCATATTCTGTTGGTAAGTTAACCCAACCGATGAAATCACTTCCAGCACCTGTGCCATTACGCAATGCTTCATGAGCTGCAGTGACTTGACTTTGCATGTAGCCTAATTCATGTTCATTAACAAATGGTGCTACTTTTGAATAGTCAAATTTAATATGTGACATTTAAGCTCCTCCTTGAAATGGATAAATTTAATACAAGTAATACTTTACGTTTTTTATGCTTTTTTTTCAAGTAACTTACTGTAAGAAAACACCATGAATTCAACCTGTTTGCCAGCTTTAGACAAGTCCTTGAGCTAACATGGCTTTTGCTACTTTTGCAAAACCAGCAATATTAGCCCCCATCATTAAATTATCTTTTTTGCCATAGCGCTCGGCAGTATCGCGACAATTTTGATAAATATTTAGCATAATATCATCTAACTGTTGATCCACTTCTTCTTTACTCCATTGTTGACGTTGTGAATTTTGGGCCATTTCTAAAGCAGAAACGGCTACCCCACCAGCATTTGCTGCTTTCCCTGGGCAATAAAAAATATTTTGGTCAATAAAGTATTCCGCAGCTTCCATCGTACACGGCATATTCGCCCCTTCTGCGACCACTTTTATTCCGTTAGTTGCCATTAATTTGGCTTGTTTAAGATCGATTTCATTTTGGGTGGCACAAGGTAGAGCAACATCTGCTTTTATTTCACTGTTCCAAACAGAATCACCTTCAAAGTACTGCGCATTTTGACGTTCTTTAACATAAGCAGTTAATCTTTCTCGCCGAACTTCTTTTACATCTTTTAGTAAAGCTAAATCAATCCCATCAGGGTCATAGACATAACCACTGGAGTCAGAGGCAGTTACGGCTTTTGCACCGAGTTCGTTTAATTTTTCAATCGCATAAATGGCTACATTACCGCTGCCGGAAACAATGACTGTTTTTTCTTTAAAACTGTCTTTTTTATCTTCTAATAAATGCTTCACGTAATAGACAACACCATATCCAGTTGCTTCAGTCCGACCTTTACTTCCCCAAAACTCTAAAGGTTTGCCGGTTAAAACACCTGCATCATATTGTTTCAAACGTTTATATTGACCAAATAAATAGCCGATTTCTCTACCTCCAACACCAATATCACCAGCTGGAACATCGGTATCCGGTCCCACATGTTTGGCAAGTTCGGTCATAAAACTTTGACAAAAACGCATAATTTCGTTGTCCGATTTACCTTTTGGATCAAAATCTGCCCCACCTTTACCGCCACCAATAGGTAGGTCTGTCAAACTATTTTTAAAAATCTGCTCAAATGCTAAAAATTTTAAAATACTCAAATTCACACTTGGATGAAAACGCAATCCGCCTTTATAAGGACCCAAAGCTGAATTGAACTGAATCCGGTATCCTCGGTTTACTTGCCAATCGCCCTTATCATCTTGCCAAGGAACACGAAATTGAATGACACGTTCTGGCAGAGAAATCAATTGCAGTAAATTGCTCTTTTGATATTCGTCGTGTTCTGCCAAAAAAGGTTCAATTGTCGAGAAAAACTCATCCACTGCTTGTAAGAATTCTGTTTGATCACGATCTTTTTCGTGTAGACTTTTTTGGACTTGTTGAATATACTCTTTTGCGTTTGTCATAATTTCCCTCCGAGTAAAATATTTGTCACGTCTTCATTTTACCAAAAAACGTGGTTATCGTCAGAATTATTTGATAATAGAACAAAATTCCAAACTATGCTACACTGCAGCAAGAGGTGAAATCATGGAAAAAAAATACGATGTAATCGTGATTGGAGCGGGCCCTGCCGGTATGATGGCCGCTATCAGTGCAGCAGAAAATGATGCGACTGTTTTATTAGTAGAAAAAAACAAACGATTGGGTAAGAAAATGCTCTTAACCGGTGGCGGCCGGTGTAATGTCACAAACAATCGTCCTGTTAATGACTTAATTACCCATATCCCAGGCAATGGCAAATTTTTATATAGTACTTTTGCACAATGGAATAATGAAAATATCATGGATTTTTTTAATAGTCGCAATGTCCCCTTAAAAGAAGAAGATCATGGACGAGTCTTTCCAGTAACAGATCGTTCCAAAACAATTGTAGATGCCTTATTTGATGAATTAAAAAAACAAAATGTTACCGTTTTGACCAATACGCCTGTAACAAAACTTGTTCATGATGACACGCGTGTTTATGGTATTCGTTGTGATAAAGAAGAATTTGAAGCACCCTGTGTTATTATTACCACTGGCGGAAAGACATATCCTGCAACAGGTTCTACTGGCGATGGCTATAAAATGGCAAAATCTTGTGGACATACAGTGACGCCGCTTTTTCCAACGGAAGCGCCGTTAATTTCAGAAGCAGAATTTATTCTGGCAAAAACATTGCAAGGCCTCTCTTTACAAGACGTCAAATTAAGTGTTTTATCTGGCAAAAAAGTTGTGACTGCTCACACCATGGATTTACTGTTTACTCACTTTGGCTTGTCTGGACCAGCAGCACTTCGCTGTTCCTATGCTATCAACCAAGAATTGCGTACTGGCAAATCAAGTGTGCTCGTCTCTTTAGATTGTTTTCCTAACCAAACAAAAGAGATGCTGTTAGACGATTTGACAGCTCGCAGCCAGACCAAAAAAAGTCTAAAAAATGCTTTGACTCAGTGGCTGCCTGAACGCTTATTACAGTTCTATTTAGAAAAATTGTCTTTAAGTGACTTACCTGCAGAAAAAGTCACCAGTGAACAATTGGCAAGCTTAGTCTCCCTTGCCAAAAACTTTGAAATTCCCATTATCCGTACTTTTGGACTTGAACGTGCATTTGTGACCGGTGGTGGAATTAACTTAAAAGAAGTTATCCCCAAAACGCTGGAAAGTAAGCTTCGTGAAGGATTGTTCTTTGCCGGAGAAGTCTTAGATGTCAATGGTTATACAGGAGGATACAATGTTACCACTGCCCTCTGTACTGGACATGTGGCCGGCAAAGCAGCTGCGGAAATTGCGAGTTGGCAAAACTGAAAGAAAGTCTGAACAGACTTTTTCAGCTCTTTAATGCAATAACCTTGGTCTATTTTATTGCTTGTAAAAATCATAATTGTCTTTACTCTAATAAAAAAAACACGATGATCTCTGGCAAAAATGCAAACAGCGATCATCGTGTTTTGTTATTCCGTTAATGATTCAAAATTAGCTCGAACTATAGCGCCCAAATCTTTGGGCGCAATTTCCATTTGCAAGCCACGTTTACCAGCAGAAATCATGATTGTAGCAAATTTTCTAGCAGATTCGTCAATAAAAGTAGGAAATAATTTTTTCATGCCAATGGGTGAGCAGCCACCGCGAATATAGCCAGTTGTTTGTTCTAAATCTTTTAAATGTAACATTTCCACTTTCTTGTTACCGCTAGCTTTCGCTAATTTTTTCAAATCCAATTCATGATCACCGGGAATGACAGCGACAATAACCCCTGTTTTATTCCCAACTGCCACAAGTGTTTTAAAAACTTGTGCTGGATTTTGGCCCAATTTAGCAGCGACTTCATCAGCACCCAGATGATTTTCCTGCCAGTCATAAGTATATTCTTGATAAGAAATCTTTTTTTGTTCCACTAGCCGAATTGCATTTGTTTTAACAATTTTCTTCTTTGCCACAAAATATCACTCCTCTAATGACAAAGCCGCTAATATTTCCGGCATTTTGGTAATATCAATTTGACCCGGAGCAGAACTTTCTTCTAAAGCCGCAAATGTCATCACAGACCCCATCAACTCACCCGCTACCCGCGTAACTTTGCCTAAATCTCCCATAGCAATCAGTATTAAGGGCACACTTGCTAATCCTTGCATCTTTTGTGACAGCCCCATTACACGTAAAACATCTTTTAGTGAATGAGGCATCACAGCAATTTTCCCAAAATCCGCTTCAAATTGGCGCATGACACCAAGTTTCATTACCAGTTCACCATCTGCCGGAGTTTTATCAAAGTTGTGACTACTCAAAAGTAAGGCAGTTTTTTGTTTTTTTAATTGATTCAAAAAGCCGCGGCCTAAAAACTCCGCTCTTTCCAATTCCACATCGACAATATCTACTAAACCACTTTCTGCTACCGCCACATAAAGATTGTGATACTCACGTAAAGATAAATCTGCTACGCCACCTTCTTTTGCTGTCCGAAAAGTAAATAATAAAATTTTTTCTTTTAGCACCGTTCGCAGATGGGACAACACTTCTAACACTTCATTTTGCTTTTGATAATCTGTAAAATAATCCACGCGCCATTCTACCACATCACAAACAGAAGTTGCCGCAACTTGTGCCTGTCTTAATAGTCCCTGAGAATCTTCCCCAGTTAGCGGCACACAAATCTTAGGTGTTCCTTTGCCAAAGATGACATTTTTTATTGTAACTTGCATTATTTTTTCGCCCCTTTTACCTTTATATTGACTATCAATCTGCGCAAAATCTATCTTATTGGGTCACCTGATAGATTAAAACTTTTAAATAATTGCCTTCAGGAAATGCTGGGTTTACTTGAAAATCAACAGGCAAACGTTTGGTAGCCAATAGTCGATAGTCGACCTTCGCTGTTATAAACTCTTTTTCGATCATTTGCTGAAATTTTTCCAATGTAACATTTGCTGTGTTTGCCGATGCAATAATAATTCCATCATCACTTAAAATAGGAAGACTTTCAGCGATTAGCTGACCATAATTATTTTTTACTTTAAACACCTGCTTTTTATTACGAGCAAAGCTCGGTGGATCTAAAACAATCACATCGTATTTCAAATCTTTTTTTAAAGCATAAGAAAAATAATTGAAGACATCCATCACATGTATTTTTTGTGCACTTACATCTAAGCCATTCACTTCAAATTGTTCACGAGTTTTAGGTAAACTGCGCTTGGCTAAATCAACACTTGTAGTACTGCTGGCACCGCCCATTGCGGCTGCAACTGAAAAGGCACCCGTGTAGCTAAACATATTCAATAATGTTTTGCCGGCTGCTAAACCATCAACTAGTAGCCCCCGCACAGAACGCTGATCTAAAAAGATTCCTGTCATTAAGCCTTCATTTAGATATGGGGCAAAATTAACAAAATTTTCTTTAACAATTAAAGGCTCGGGGGCTATTTGACCATATAAATGAGTGGATTCAGGTAGTTCACTAATAAAGCGGATTTTTTCATAGGCTCCTAAAACTTCGGGATAAATTTCTTTAAAGGCAGCGATTATTTTCTCTTTTTCTTCATACAAAGTGTGATTATACCAAGAAAAAATGGCATAATGATCATACCATTCAATGGTAATGCCCCCAATACCATCTCCTTCACCATTAAAAAGGCGAAAGGTATTTGTAGCAGCATCGTTAAACAAAGCCTGCCGCATCCCTTTGGCCTTGGCAAAAGAACGGGCATAAAAAGCCTGATCAATTAATTCATCTTGCCAAGAAAGTACCCAGCCAATCCCTTTATTTTGTTTTCCAAGATAACCTTTGGCTAAAAAATTGCCATTTTGATCAACGAAATCCACCCAACCGGATGTTGTTTTTAAATCTGAAACAATATCATCAACTTGCACTAATGGATAGTGTTGGCGCATTTTTTTGACGCCAAATTTATTCATTTGAATTTTCATACTTTCACCTGCTCTTCTTTCAAAAAAAGTATAGCAAAAATAACAACGTTTGTCTGTCATTTCTGAAGTTAAAGAATTACTTAATTAATTGGTCTCATCGCAATTTCAATTGACAGAAAAAAAGGGGATTAGTAAAATGTAAACAGTGTACATTTTCATTTTTTCATTACAGCTTGCAAAAGCAGACTTGGAAAAGGAAGGATAAAACAGTGAAAAATATTAAAACTCCCGCTTTCTTAAATAAACGGCTGGGCTTCTTTGCATTATTAGCCGTTCTTTTTTGGGCCAAAAACATTTTTGCCTATTTTGTTGATTTCAACTTAGGCATTGAAAGTCTGCGTCAATACTTCATTTTATTTATTAATCCAATCGCAACAACATTATTCTTGTTGTCCATTGCATTATACGTGAGACGCACAAAAGCTTCTTATATAACCATGATGGTAATTTACTTTTTGATGTCGTTATTACTTTTTTCTAACGTCTCTTACTATCGTGAATTTACCGACTTTATTACAATTAATACTATGCTTGGCGCTGGTAAAGTTGCAAGCGGCTTAGGCGAAAGTGCAATCCGCTTGTTCCGCCCTTATGACTTACTCTATTTTGTTGATATTGTTGTCATTGTGGCCTTACTTTTTACCAAAAAAATCAAAATGGAAGAACGTCCAGTTCGCGCACGAATGGCCTTTGCTATTTCGACTTTATCTGTGATGATCTTCTCTGGTAACTTATTCTTAGCTGAAGTTGATCGACCAGAATTATTAACGCGAACTTTTTCTCGCGACTATTTAGTCAAATACTTAGGGATCAATGCCTTCACTGTTTACGATGGCGTACAAACCTATCAAGCTTCACAAGTCAGAGCACAAGCCAGTGCCAATGATATGAAAGAAGCCGAAAGTTACGTAAAAAGTCATTATGCCGCACCAAATAGTGAATATTTTGGTATGGCAAAGGGTAAAAATGTCATTTACATTCATTTAGAAAGTACGCAACAATTTTTAATTGACTACAAGTTAAAGGATGCTGAAGGAAAAGAACATGAAGTTATGCCTTTCATCAACAGCCTTTATCACAGTAAGAGTACGTTTAGTTTTGATAATTTCTTCCATCAAGTTAAAGCCGGTAAGACATCTGATGCAGAAACTTTAATGGATAACTCTTTATTCGGCTTGAACCAAGGTGCTTTGATGACACAATTAGGTGGTAAAAATACATTCCAATCAGCACCAAATATTTTAAATCAAACGCAAGGTTACTCTAGTGCCGTCTTCCACGGAAATGCAGGAACTTTTTGGAACCGTAATGAAACCTATAAACGTTGGGGATATCAAAATTTCTTTGATGCCTCTTACTATGATGTCAATGACAGCAACTCTTTCCAATATGGTTTACATGATAAACCATTTTTTGAACAGTCTGTCAAATACTTGGAACAATTGCAACAACCGTTTTATTCTAAATTTATCGCTGTTTCAAACCACTTCCCATATTCACAATTTACCAATGATGAAGCTGGTTTTCCAATGGCTGATACAAATGATGAAACTATTAATGGTTATTTTGCTACTGCCAACTATTTAGATCGGGCCGTAGAGGAATTCTTTAATTATTTGAAGGCAAGTGGTTTATATGATAATTCTGTTATCGTATTGTATGGTGACCACTATGGTATTTCTACTTCCCGCAATAAAAACTTAGCTGAACTTTTAGGTAAAGACAAAGAAACTTGGACAGGTTACGACGATGCGCAAATGCAACGTGTCCCTTATATGATTCACGTTCCAGGCCAATCAAAAGGTGGCATTAATCATACCTATGGCGGCCAAGTTGATGCCCTACCGACATTGTTACATTTGTTGGGCGTAGATACGAAAAATTACATTCAGTTAGGACAAGATTTGTTCTCTAAACAGCATGAGCAGCTCGTGTCATTCCGTGATGGCGATTTTGTTACAGATAAATACACTTATTATGGCGGTACACTTTATGATAATGCAACAGGTCAAGCTATTACTGCCCCAGATGAACAATTAAAAACACAGGTCACAAAATGGAAAGAAGAAGTCAGCAAACAGCTTGCTACTTCTGATCAAATCAACAATGGAGACCTGTTGCGCTTTTACACTGGCAGCAATTTGAAAGAGTTAGATCCCGAAAAATTCAGTTATAAAAATGGACTGGATCAATTAGGCAAACAAGAAAGTAAATTAGGCAATAAATCTACAAGCGTTTATTCCGAACATGGTGATAAATCAACACAAGATTTATACCAAACGAAAACCTATAAGCAATATGAAGCTGAAGGCCATAAATAAATCTTAAGCTGAAGTTCCGGTTTTTAACCGGAACTTCTTTTTTTTGCAAAAACAACTTCATACTTTGTTCAAACTCACCTCGTATAATTTCTATGAGGTGAAAAAGATGCGGACAGTTCATTATGCAGTTGCCAGTTTACGCTATCATAAAAAAATATATCTTCCTTACTTTATTGCACTCGTCATTTTGACTATCGGTATATTTTTTGCGCTGTGCTTAGTGAACTCAGCTCAAGTAGTTTATCATGGGTTACAAGATATGTTGGCGAGTAATCCCGTTAGTGAAAATAAGCAATGGGTTACACCATTACACCTTTTCTTTACGCAAATGAAAAATATTTATTTATTTTTCATGCTCGTTATCTTAACATTGTTAACTCTTTTCACTTTTCTATTTTCTGGACACACGTTTCAAAAGCGTCAGCGGGAATTACAAACATTTGTTGCTTCAGGGCGTTCGCACTTACATGTAGCATTACAAATTATTTATGAGTTTATTTTACCTGCTCTTTTAGTAATAGGCTTACTAACTTGTTTGGTGCTTATTTTCCAACCCTTTGTCCAACGTGTTTGTGAAAATGTCCATTCCCATGCGGCACAGATCATTCGTGCCAATGATTTAGCGAATTTAGATGAGGGAACACAATTTGGGATTCGTTTACCCAAAAATTATCCCCTATTGATTCGTTCTGTTTTTATTAGTAGTCGTGATTGGCTTAGTGTTTTCAGTAAAACAGCTTGGCAGACCATCGTCTTGTTATTACTTAATTTCGGAATTGGTATACCACTTGGGGCTTTGTGGGCAAAATTTCGCTTAAGTCTCAAACACTAAATCAAATTTTTTAATTATTTTTTGAAACAAGTTACTTTTTAACTAGTTTTAAAGCTCATTTATGGGAAAGGAAGTGTTTTTATGGAAAAAATTATCGCACAGCAGCATTTTAAAGTTTTTTACGGCGAGACATTAGCACAAGCACAACAAAATTTCCAGCGGGAATTACAACGTCTGACAGCTGATGTGGGTAAAATCAGTCTAACCCCGGATTTTATTCCTTATCTTTCACTAACTGACAATCTTTTGATGGGTTTTTCCAATAAGTTTTATAAACAAAAAATTACAGATCTTCCCTTGGCAAAAGAATTAGCCATCACAGATATTCTATTAAATAAAGAATTAGATAATTTAACGAGTGTGGAATTAATCCAATTACAACTTTTTCGCGCTTTATTGGCACACAATAAAATCCTCTGCTTTGAAGATATTATCTCAGCATTAAGTATTCCCGAACGCCAACAACTCTTTAGTCTTTTTCAAGATTTAATTGAAAAAGAAGACTTGGTGATTTATCTTTTAACCACTGATGAAACCTTAGTTGATAATTTGAAACAAGTTGATTTATAGTTGGAATATTTTTAAGCACAACTAAAAACCAGGAGCAAATCCCTCATTGTATAATGAGGGATTTGCTCCTGGTTTATTCTTTTGCTTCATCTGGTATTTCAACATCCGGAAAAGTAATGATAAATTTTGTTCCTTCATTTAATTGACTATCAACTTTAATGGAACCTTTGTGCAGACGAACCAATTGCTGCACAATCGGTAACCCTAGTCCTGATTCCCCAAATTTGCGATTTTTACGGGAAGGATCAGCCTTGTAATAACGGTCCCAAATATTACGCTGTTGTTCTGGACTCATGCCAATTCCTGTATCTTTGATCTCCACGATAGTTTCTAAATATCCTTTTTTCAAATTAACGTAAATATCCCCATCTTGGGTAAACTGAATGGCATTTTGGATGATATTTACAACGATTTGCACAAAACGATCGTAATCTGCATAGACTTCAATTGGCTCCGTAACATCAAAATGTAACGTATCACCAGCGGCTTCTGCTTTTGCATCTAACTGGGTTAAAATATTTTTTAATGCCTCTGTACCATTGAATTTTTTAACTACAATCGAAATTTGATTGGTACGGATTTTTTCGTAATCCAGATTTTCATTTACTAAACGAATTAATCGTTCCGTTTCATTTTTCATTAAGCGAACGGCATTTTCTTTTTGATTTTCAGGAATGGCGTTGTATTCCAAACCCTCAAGTAAACCATTAATTGTCGTTAACGGTGTCCGCATTTCGTGCGAAGCATCTGCCATAAACTGTTTACGACGCTCTTCTTGTCTTTCAATTTCCTCTTGGGATTCTTTTAATGAAACTGTCATTTTATTGAAATCGTCGGCTAACTCATCAAATTCATCTTTGTCGTGCACAGGTAATTGCACATCGAAATTTCCATTGGCAATTTCTTTGGTAGCTTTTTTCATTCGATTAATACGTCGTACCTGCATGCTGGCATAAAAGTAACTGATAATTAAGGCAATCACACTAGAAATAATGAAGCCTTTAAACAAGTTCAATGTGACTGCATTCACACTATCTGAAATGTTTTTTGCCGGCTGTGTAACAATTAATGCCCCATAGAATTCACCTTCCAAATTGAAAGGCACCATAGCATACGAGGTCACTTCTTTTTCACCAAATACATTGGTATCAGAAGTTTTTTTCTGCCGTTCTCCCGCCTTTAAAGCCGTCCACTGGCTTTCAGTAATCGAAAAATGAACGTTGGCATTATTGGGATAAGTAGACTTTCCACTTTTATTGATAAAAACAAAATTAACATCTTGTTGATTTAAGGCAAGTTCAGTAAACATCAGGGAATTATGCAAACTGTCATCTGGTGTTGTAGCACCAGCATTAGGTAATTCAGCATAGTTTTGTGCTGTTTTTGCTACCGATTCGGCATAACCAAATAATTGCCGATAATTGTTATCTTCCATCGTTTGTTTAGTCAGTTGGGTAAAAGAAATACCAACAATTAACAAAATTACGGCAATGACAACCCAAAAAGCCATTAACTGCTGATAAAGATAGCGCATTAGGCCACCCCGGAATCATCAAATTTGTAACCGACACCCCAGACCGTTTGGATAACTTGTGGTCCTACTTTTTCAATTTTTTGCCGTAATTTTTTTATATGTGCATCCACTGTGCGTTCATCCCCAAAGTACTGATAATCCCAGACTAATTCTAACAACTGTTCGCGAGAAAAAACTTGCCGTGGTTTTTTTGCCAATGTATAGAGCAAATCAAATTCTTTAGGGGTTAAACCATCAATTAAAGTATCGTCTAAGTAAGCCTCCCGCGTTTTTGTATTCATTTTGAAATGTTTGGTGACAATATCAAAGCTTTCATCGTCTTCTTTTTCCGTTGCCACATTTTCCACTAACTCACTGCGGCGATGCAAGGCTTTCATGCGAGCAATCAAGGTTAAAGGACTAAACGGTTTGGTAACGTAATCATCTGCCCCCATTTCCAAACCAATCACCTGATCACTTTCTGAATCTCTAGCAGTTAGCATAATGATTGGTACTGTCTTGGAGATTTTACGAATCTCCCGTGCCACTGCCATACCATCTAAACCAGGTAAATTCAAATCTAACGTAATCATATCCCAGTGTTCGGGTTCTGCCAAAAAAGCATCCAATCCTTCTTGACCATCGTATTGAAATGTTGCTTCCCAGCCTTCGTTTAAAAAGAACATCTGCATCATTTCTGATACAGCTTCATTATCTTCAATCATCAAAATATTCATTTTTGTCCCCTACCTTTCTGTTTCTTTTGGTGCGTGGCGGCGATCAAATCGCTGTAATAATTCTTCTGTTCCAGCAAAAACTCCAATAATCGGAAATGGAATTAAAAGCATTTCCGCAATAAAATAGTTCGTATTACCCGTTTCTTTTAGCCAAAATCCAATCAACGTGCACAATAAACCGACAGCTAATAAAAAAAGGCTATTTACTTTTTGAGCATAGCGCCAATGTTCGCCGCTTTTTTTTGCTAAAACAGAGGGGTAACCATAAATTAGATTCGGTTTTTTAGCCGGAAATAAAAAGAAACAAAAGCCAATAACCAACATAATAATACCCACGTATAAGAAAATCACAACTGCTTCACTCCTTGCCCATAGTATAACTGAAATTGATAAGCAAGACCAACAACTTCACATTTTCTTCAAGTAAGCTTGCCGGTTTTTTCACCCTTTGTTAAGAAAAGATATGAAAACTTCTTCCTATCTATTCCAAAAGCAGTCCTTTTACTTATAAGAACAATAGAAATTTGTGACAACCAAAATTTAAGTCTTGTTCACTGCGATTTTTCAATTAAAATTACTAGTCAGCCTATGATTAATTTGCTACAGTAGTGATGTGAACACATAAAAAGGAGAATGATGTATGACTTATAAAGCAACCGCTTTTTTTGATTTAGACGGCACACTGCTAGATGATAAATCTCAAGTACGCCCAGAAATTGCCCAAGCTATGACGCAATTAAAAGCAAATAATATCTTACCTGTTATAGCCACTGGACGCACAGAAGTTGAAGTTGCTGCCATTATGAAAGAAGCTAATATTGACAGTGATATCATTATGAATGGTGCTTTTATCCGTGTTGCAGGCGACGTTATCTATTCAGATTTATACGATAAAGCATTAATTAAAGAGGTTTATGAAGCAGCAAAAACAAATGACGATGCTATTTCTTTTTATAATGAAAGAGAAATTTGGTGTAATGAACATAATGATTTTTTATTAGGAGCATATAATTTTATTCACACCCCTGTCCCACCCCTTAATCCAGACGGCTACTTGACAAAACCAGTCAATATGCTCTTAATTTTAGGACAAAATAATGATGAATATTATACCTCCCGTTTTCCTCAGTTAAATTTTTATCGCAACACCCCTTTTTCACTTGATACCGTGAAAAAGACGGTTTCAAAAGGAAATGCGGTGAAACTATTACAAGAAAAACTCCAATTAACCAATATCCCCTCCTACGCTTTTGGGGATGGCCCAAATGATGTAGCACTTTTTGAAGCTTGCGATATCAAAATTGCGATGGGAAATGGTGTCTCATTACTAAAAGAGCAAGCGGATTTTATTACAAAAAGTAATACTGACGGTGGAATTGTTCATGCTTTGAAGCACTTTGACTTAATCTAAGTAATTATATAAGTGGCCAGACTTTTCATCGTCTGGCTTTCATGTTATAATTATTTTTGCTGTAATGCCCTATATAACGGGGACGTTACGGATTCGACAGGCATAGTTCGAGCTTGAATGGCGCTTCGTAGGTTACGACTACGTTAAAACGTTACAGTTAAATATAACTGCTAAAAACGAAAACTCTTACGCTTTAGCTGCCTAAAAACAGTTAGCGTAGATCCTCCCGGCATCACCCATGTGCTCGGGTAAGGGTCTCAAATTTAGTGGGATACGCTAAGTTTTTCCGTCTGTAAAATTTAGAAGAGATTATCAGACTAGCAAAGTAAAAAGCCTGTCCCTCGGCGTTTTACCTAGCGAATTTCAAAAGAGCGGACTATGAGCGTAGTCTTTTGGGTGGCGATGTGTTTGGACGCGGGTTCGACTCCCGCCGTCTCCATTATCTTTATCGATAATTTTAAAAAAAAGACTGAAATCATTTAAAATGATTTCAGTCTTTTTTTGTCCATTACTTTTTACGACGTATCTTCCTGTTGTTTAGAAAAACTTCTTTGACTTTCTTTAACCTTTAATAAGAAAAAAGGAAAGCTAGTTTTTACTAGCCTTTTCTTTGTAGTGGATTTTTAACAAGACCTTAGTAAATTGCAGATCCATTTATATCAAAAATCCCCGCTTACAACAACTTTTCCTAACATATGACCTGTTTCAACATCCTTTGTGGCCAGCTTTAAATTTTCGGCATTAATGCCGGTATCATAAATTTTGCTAACAGTAGGAATCACAACTTTTTCATCTGCTAGTTTTGCAATAGTTTCTAAAGCCGCCCCTTGTGAGTCAATTTCATAGCCAAAGTCAGTTTTAGCAAACATATACTCCCAGTCAAATGAAACGGATTTGTTTTTCCACTCCGCTAGGTCCAAAGATTCGTTGATTCCTACAATCGTGCCGACATGACCAAAAGGTTTGACCAGCGGTATAATAATCTCCAAATACTTCGTGATGTCGAACAAAACAGCAATATAGTCAAAAGTGACAGTTCCGATTTCTTTGAGTTGACTTTTAAGTTCATGATGATAATCAAGAGGATAATCAACACCAACTTTTTTCAACCAATCAAAATTTTTAGGATTTGAAGTGGCATAAACTTCTAAGCCTACCCATTTTGCTAGTTGATTTAAAATAGAACCTACTCCGCCAGCACCGTTAATTACCAAAATAGACTTTCCCTTGACAGAGTCTTTGTGAGGCATAATATTAAATTTATCAAAAAGCAATTCATAAGCAGTCAAAGAGGTTAATGGTAATGAAGCCGCTTCTTCTTTCGTCAAATTTTGAGGGGCTAAAGCGACAATCCGTTCATCTACAAGTTGATATTCTTGATTACTACCGTGTCGTGTCGTTGTGCCAGCATAAAAGACCCGATCCCCTATTTTAAAATTCTTTACTTCATGGCCCACAGCAATTACCTCACCCACAGCATCAAACCCCAACACCCGAAGCGCATTGCTTTTGGGTGCGGTTTGCCGCAATTTTGTATCGACAGGATTGACAGATAGCGCCTGCACATTAACTAATAAATCTCTTCCAACTGCTGTAGGAACTACTTCTTTGACATCAAGAAAACTTTTGGGATCTTCAATTGGTAATCCTTCAAAAAAACCAATTGCGTGCATCATTCTTGTTTCAGACATTTTCATCAACCTCCTAAGTATATTATTGAATTACATCATATATATCCCTTAATTGTTGGCGTTTTTTCTTTGGAATTTCCTGGTCTTTATAGCCAAAGCCTACCATATAAGAAACACCAAATTCTGCTGGATTGACATATCCATTTTCTGCTAAATACTGATCTACCGCTTTTTTATTAAAACCTTCAATTGGGCAACTATCGATATTTAAATAGGCTGCCGTGGTCATCATGTTGGCTAATGCAATGTAAGTTTGCTTAGACGCCCAGTCAAACAATGCCCCCTCTGAAGTTAAATCAAAATCATTTTTTTGAAAATTATTGAAGAAGATTGTTTGAGGAGAATCTGCTGCATAAGGCACTTCGAACACCTCTTCTACCATATGTTTAACATGTAAACTATCGCCTGTTAGATTCTTTCGCGCGAGGACGATTAAAAAATGGCTTGCGCCGTTTAAGCTATTGCGCGCTCCCCAAGCAATATCTTGCAGTTCGTCTTTTACTTGTTGCTTATTAACTAAGAGAAATTTCCAGGGTTCATAGCCAAATGAACTAGGCGAGAGACGCCCTGCTTCAATGATTGTTGCCCAGTCTTCTTTACTGATTTTCTTCGTTTTATCAAATACTTTTGTAGCAAAACGGCGTCTGTGAACATTTAAAATTTCTTCTCTTTTATTCATACAATTCACTCCTTATTTCGATTTAGCAGGCTTTTTTCCAATAAAAATTCGAAATAGACTATAGGGTTTTTCACGTAAATCTTTCCCGTAGTGAAAACCGGCTTGGCGTTGCAATTGATTGCTAGTAAAATACAGATACTCATCTGGACTGATTGAAAGTGTGTCGGGCCATAATATCCGTGAATCATGAGCGATAGTCTCCATAGTACCGTCCGGATAAATTGCTCGAATGCTGTTATTTTCATAATCTCCAGCATAAATCGTACCATCGATTGCTGTAATCATTCCATCAGAAGCCCCTTTTTCTCCCCAATCTTTAACATAAGATTCTAGTGCTTCATCTGCTACTAAAGGATCAAAAATAAGATCTGTTTTGATGGAATAAAGATGACGACTTGACAGCGGACTATAATAAAGTACGTCGCCATCAGGTGATAATGCAATTCCGTCAGCCGCGACTTGCCATGGGGCGGTTTTCCCATCTTTTGTACGGTTCATCAAAATTTCCCCTTCAACTTTTGGAATAAAATTAGAATCCACAGCCGTTGAAGGTGTTCCATCTAATATTCGAAAGGCGTTCCCAGTATCCAACTCAACCACGATGATGGCACCGGGTCCTGTAATGGAAGAATCGGTAATATAAGCCACGCCTTCTTTGCCACGACGAAGATCAATACGTACGTCATTTAAATAAGTCGAATCCAATACTACGTCCTGCGAAAAGGTATAAACACGTCGAATAGTGTTGCTAGCTAAATCCACCGCTACCAACTTCGCAGCACCTTCAATCGGTACCTCAAAATTTGGTGCCGCTGTATCTAGAACCCATAAAGTTCCTTGTCCATCAGCCACAATACTTTGAACACTCAAAAAACTTTTTTCGGGTTTTGTTGCATCAAAGGTATTGGCTTCTTTACTAGGATAAGCAAGCAACTGACCATCAACAATTTCTACAACGGTAGCTTGAACATTATCGCCCCATTCAGGAAAATTGATAAAAACTCTTCCTTCCTCACTCACACTCACACCAGTAGGCATTTCTTCATAAAATGCGTGTACTTGTTCTAATTGACCCCAATTTTTTTCTTTCGCTATCTCCATCATAATCCTCTTCCTTTCATTTAGCACCTAATAGAATCCTTATTAGTAAGTAATCTGATTTGAAACTTGACAAGTTCTCATTTGTACAGCCATCATAAAACCAAGGATGATAAATGTAAATTAGGGAATTTTTTTATACCTCAAATTTTGAATTATCACTTAATTGCAATTTTAGAAGTTAAAATAATAGACGCATATATTTGATTGTGATAAAAAAGGTGATATAAAAAATACTCGTTTTTCTAAAGGAGGATAAGAATGCAACGCAAAATTTATAACTGTGTCGAAGGTTGCTCTGTTGAGTCAACCCTGCAGCTAATTTCGGGAAGATGGAAAAGTGTTTTGTTGTATCATATGATTTATGGTGGGGATTACCGTTACAATGAATTGCAAAAAAAGATTCCGGGCATTACACGGAGAATGCTTTCATTGCAATTAAAAGATTTGGAAAACGATGGCTTGATTGTCCGTCAAGTTATTCAAGAAAAGCCACTGATGGTCTCATATCGCATTACCGAATACGGTGAATCTTTAAAACCGATCATCTCTATGTTGCAGCAATGGGGAGACCATTATAATCAGTTAAATAAAGGGCAGTTAGAAGAAGAGAACCTGCTTAATAAGTAGAAGCTTTCCTGTTTTTATTCCATAGTAGTCTAAACAAAAACTAGTCCCAGCTTGTACACTTCATTTTAATTAATCCCTTTTTTTAATTTTTTCTATCGATTTTTCGATATTTTTTTGGCTGTTATTGTTTTGTCATTTTTGTCTTAAATCTCCTCAAACTGTAAAAAAAGTTCATCATCATGTAATAGCCGCTCATGTTAAAATTTGACAAAGGAGGTTTTCGCTTTGGAAAAACTATTTTTTGCACCTTTTAACTGGCTTTATGCGCTATTATCTTGAAATAAAAAATGCTTCAAAAAGCAGCGGCAATTTACCAGCTACTTTTTGAAGCATTTTTGATTTTTAGATTCCTGTTTTTTCTAAAAATCTTTTACCTCTTAACTAAAGAAACATTCTACTTCTGCTTTTCCATATACTTCTGAATATTTCACAACTACTTTTCCAAAGCGTTCTTGAATTTCATCATGATCAACCAAATCATATTTTTCAACGCTTAATACCAAACAATTTTCTAACTTTTTCACAACTTCGCCAATCACCCGACGTTGTAACCCCACTGGTTTGCATTCGTATACGTGTCCTAAATTAATATTATCTTTATTCATCGCGACTCCTTTTATAACCGTTTTTTAATTATTTTGTAATATAAATATATCATTATTTAATGTTGTTGCCAAGTATTTTTAACAAAAAATCAAAAAAAAAGCTGAACGACTCGAGCAGCTTTCAAGTAAGACGATAAAATTTTAATAAATTGCTCTTCTAAATTATCAAAATTTCCGCTTATGGCTATAGAGAGTTTATTGGCAGACTAAATACTAATGACATTGATATATCGATTCTATCCTCTGTAGAAAACATCAATTTCTTTACCTACAAAAAAAGTGCTGACATTTTGTCAGCACAGGTTTATTTCATTAGTAATTGCGCATATTCTTCTAAAAATTTTTGATCAATTTCATCATAACTATCTGTTTTACTACTATCTAAATCTAGAACACCAATTAATTCGTCATTCTTTACTAAGGGTACAACAATTTCTGACATTGCTGCTGAGTCACAAGAAATATAATTTTCATACTCTTTGACATTGCCGACAATCACAGTTTGACGTCTTTGGGCGCTTTCCCCACAAACTCCTTTACCCATTTGGATACGGGTACAAGAAACACGTCCTTGAAAAGGCCCTAAAATTAACTGATTTTCTTTAAAAAGATAGTAGCCAGAAAAGACAGTATCGGGAAATGTTTCTTTTAATAGTGCTGATGAGTTCGCCAAATTTGCAAGTAAGTCATCTTCAATTTCAAGTAATCCTTTTTGTTGTAACAATAATAATTCATAAGCAGCTGTTTTTTCTTCTTTTGTAAAAGCCACACGCATCACCTCTTGGTGAGATTATACTCCAAACTGTTATGAAATGCTGCTATAAAATGAGAAGAATTACAAAAATTTTAGCAAACGCAATTTGTGACAGTTTTCAAAATTTTGTGTAGGATAAGCTAGGAGGTATGTACATGAAAAAATGGATTAAAATATTTTTAGCACTCATTAGCATTTTTCTTTTCGTCATAGTGGGTTACTTGGGGTATGTATTTTTAAGTTATCATCGTCTCCCTGATAATCAAAATTTGGCGGTTAAAACACAACAGGTCGGTAAATTAGAAACTGGTAAGCAGTATCGGGCTTTAACATATAATATTGGTTATGCTTCTTATCCCCCAACATATAGTTTTTTCATGGATGGTGGTACCCAGTCGCGGGCTGATAGTAAAGGGATTGTATATCGCAATCTGGGTGGGATAACTAAAACAGTAAAAAGTCAAAACCCTGATTTGATTTTCTATCAAGAAGTTGATGAAAATGGAGATCGCTCCTATCATGTCAATGAAGTGAGTTTTTTACAACAAAAATTTGGGAATTATAATTCGGTTTATGGCGTAAATTATGACTCTCCCTATCTCTTTTATCCTTTCACTAAGCCCATTGGGAAAACAAAATCTGGGTTAGTGACATTAAGTAAGAGCTCTTTAAAAAGCGCTAAACGTTATCAACTGCCTATTGATAGCGGTGTGACCAAAATTCTTGATTATGATCGCGCCTTTACAGTCGCAAGAACACCGGTTAAAAACGGCAAAGATTTGGTGGTGATTAATATCCATCTCTCAGCTTATACCAAAAATAAGGCTGTTCAAACGGCACAATTAAAAAAACTAACGGATTTTTTAAGCAAGGAATACCAAAAAGACAACTACGTTTTAGTTGCAGGAGACTTTAATCATGATATTTTAGGAAATGCACCGTTTGTTTTTGGTACGAGCAAAGAACCTTTAACTTGGACACATCCTTTTCCCAAAAATCAATTACCATCAGGATTTCATATTCCTACAGAAAATTTAGCAACTGCTAAAATTCCTTCTGCACGAAACTTAAATGAAGCTTATCAAAAAGGAAAAACCTTTGTCACTTTAATAGATGGCTTTATCGTATCAGATAATATTGCGGTCAAAAAAGTAGCTGTAGTAGACACAGGATTTGACTATTCCGATCACAATCCTGTTACCTTAGATTTTCAATTAGAATAAGCAAAAAAAGCGTGAAATTCAATAAGAACTTCACGCTTTTTCTTTGATTTTAAGACATCGAACTGTTGACTTCCTTTTTTTCAATTAGTTCACTCACTTTTTCTTGAATCAAAAATGTATTTTGCCAAGACAAATAAGAATCAATATGAAGCACCGGTATTGCATTACTCATTTTTAAATCTTCGGTAGTTAAAATTAAATCATAAGCATCAAAACTATCCCAAATAGCCTTTTCTTCTTGATTTCCTTCTATAATTTCAAAACTACCGTATATTGTTTTCTTTATTTGCATTGCCAAATAGTTTTCAGCAGTAGGCGATAGACTGGAGAGTAATAAAATTTTGATTTTCTGCTGACCTAATGCTATGCGTTCCATCCAATCCGGTACAGAGGTTAATAACCAATATACATAAGCAATTACAAAGTCTTTTTCCAAATAAAAATAGTATTGCGTCGCAACTGATTCTACTAATTTTGTAATTTTGGCAACCCCTAATGGATAACTTTTCGCCATTGCTAAAACAAAATCTTCTTTATTTAAGTGAAGAATATTGATACACGTTCCTGCTGTTGCATATAAAAAAGAAGAATTTTGCAAGGTACAAATAAGCTGCACTTGCTCTTTTGGCGTTAATGGTCGGATAAAGAGGTCATTCAATTGTTTCACGAGTTCTTCATGAATATCAAAATGTATTTTACTCCGTTCGTTATTTGCTAAGGCATATTCCAATTGATTATCACTAAAAATCAAACTATCACTGTATAAAAGCCAAAGCGAATCTTGGCAGTTTCTTATATCATAGGACACCCCAAAAGTCTCCTTCACGATATCTCGGCATTCAAAGAAAACTTCATCTGTAGGCAGCTGGATAAAATTATTTTGTAATTGCCATTTTGAAAAATGATGATGATTCTTTATGCGCCATAAACTAATGTATAAATTATAAACTAAACGATGAATAAAAATGTGTTTAGCGGGAAAATTATTTTTTTCCAAAAAAGCTTTCACAAAGTCAATGAGTACGCTTTGATGACTCTCAGCTATAGTTGGCAAACAAATTTCTCTTTGCAAGTTCTTTTCAGAAAAATAGCGATAATACAGCTGCCTAATCACACTTTCTTTACCTTCTAATCGTAAAGGACGATGTTTTAGTTCAATTTCAGCTTCTTTTAGCACAGTTTGAATCTTCTTTAAGTAACGTTGGGTATTGGAAACACTCAAATACAATTCGCTAGCTAAATCCGTAATATTTTCATGTTGCTCGTAAAGCAATGCTTCAAAAATTTGAAACTCAGCTGAACGTTGTAAAAATTCAGAATATAAGCGACTAATTGGCGCCGATTTTTGCATCTTAAGCTGGTATAAGCCTTTATATTTCGCAATTTGTGAAATGTCTTGTTCTTCATTAACCAAACGAATATCATTCAATAAAACAGGTAATGAACATTGCAATTCTTTCATCAACTGATCGGCCGGTAGCCCTTGTTTATTTGCATAGAGTAATTCTAACAATTGTAAATGTCGTAACATACTTTTATTTAATAATGTTCTCAAATTCATCAAATCGCCCCTGACCATATTTATTTCTATTTACTTTCTCATCTCAGATTAGCAAAATACGATCATTTTTCAATCATCCTGTATCCAAATATTAAAAGAACCCCCATTTATGAGATTTCCATTCCAACAAAAAAAAGCCATTGAACGGCACCAAACCAAAAATGGAAGTAACTTTCATTTGGGTTTGGTACTTGATTCATCAGGCTTTTAACAACTAAATGGCTCTTAAAGTTAAACTTTCTACTAAACTATTTAATTGTAACATTAATTTATTTTCTTGCTTCACTTCCAAGAAACGACGATGGGTCATCACACTACCAACAAGAAGTAAAAAATACTGCTCTTGGAGCTGTCTTTGTTCTTTTTCCTCCAGATGACATAATTGGGGATCTGATTGAATCAGCTCGCAAAAAAATTGTTGTGAAATATCTTGAATAGCAGTACAAGTTGTATTTTTCTTTTTCGGATGAAAAAAGATATGTAAAAATAAGTCATAACATTTCTGGTTGTAAATAACAAAATGTTGGGCAAAATCCGCTAAGACTTTGGGATTTTGAAACTCTTTTTGAAAGTCTTGATGGAGTTTTACGTAATAATTGGCTACAAGCGCCTGTTTAAGATCTCGGATTGAATCAAATTGTTTATAAATTGGTTGCGTGCTCATTTTCATATAATCAGCCAAATTACGGGTCGTCAGTTCATCAAAGCCATATGTCTGAACAAATTTTGCGGCTTTATCTAGGATCATTTTTTTCGTAAATTTTGTTTTTCTCATATAACTCCCCCTTATCTAATAAAATTTTAACAATTTATATGAAATAAAAGTTTTGATTTTTTTTACACCTCTGTAAAAAAATAGAAAAAGACGGCCGTTTTATTTCCAAAATACCTAACAAAAACCCCTTCACAATGACATTTGTGAAGGGGTTTACTTTTAACCAAGATGGCCTATTTTCATTTGCTGGTTTTTAACATAACGTAAAATTTCTTGAATATTTAATTCGGGATGAGAAACATTGATATAAAACAGCTGTTCATATTGGATTAAATCGCCTATCTCATAATTACTTAATACAATATCAAATTCACTATCCCGCTTCCACGCAGTAGCATACAAATTGGGATACTTGTTGAGTTCATATAAATAATAATTTGTCATTTGACGAGCTAATAATTGATTTCCTACATAATAAATCCCAACGCGATACAAAGCTTCTTTTTCTTCCTGTAAATAAAGAAAGGCGCGGCCCAGATCCCCTTTTAACGGATCTTTAATTTTTTGATGATTAAACAGCTCGGGAAAGTTAGTTTCTAAAGCCAAAACAATTTTATCAAACTGATTTTTTTGATTGATCGCATCCAACTCATCTAAATAGCGATTAAAAAAGATTGTTTGATCCATCATAATGTGTCCTTTTAACAAAATGTTTTGCCAAATCGATTTAAGTACATTGTAGACAATATAATCATTTTGCGTCGCTGAAACTTCTGATAAAGCTAAAAAGGATTGAACAAAGCGATAACTTATAAAATTATTGCACCGACCTAATTCATTTAACTCTCTAAATAATAAAGAATCAGAAGATGAAAAATGATGACTCATGAAAAAACAAACCAAGCGACTGACTTCAGTATCATAGTGGGCAGGAAAATAAACCAAGTGTTTTTGGCATAAATTTTTCAAAATTGTAAAACTTTTTATTCCACGGATACCCGCTACAAAACTTTGGCGGTTTCCTAAATTGCGGATTTCTTCCACAAACTCTGCTTCGTTAGAAAAACGATCTTTTTGCCCTTCTGTACGAATTTTTACCACCCATAAATATAATGTTAATTCATGTAAAAAGCAGTGATTAACTCGAATCTCCAGTAATTCTTCCAAGTCTGTAATAAAGGCTACTGGTAATAACTGCGTTTGCAGATGCTCAATTTTTTCGACGGGAAGTGTATGGAAAAATAAAGAACTAAAAAAATGACGAATTTGGATTTCTGAACCATGGATTTGGTTATTTTTTATCACTAAATCAAACTCAGCTAGCAATTTATTTAACTCTCTTATTTCAGCATAATAAGTTGCTATACTTAGTCCATTGGAATCACAAAAATAGTTCACATTCACATTTTCTTGAAAAAAGATTTCTTTTAAGATTTTATATTTGCGCGAATACAGCATCAAATATCTTGTCATAAAGCTTAAATTTTGCGTTAAATCAATATGTAGCTGGTATTCGTGGTTCGACGTCGTCAGTTGAAAACCAGACATATTTTTAAAAATTTCTTGAATATCTGCCACTAATTTTAACAAAGTGGGTCTCGTTAATGCCAGTTTTTGTGAAACCTCTTTTTTGGTGGCATGATTTCCTTTTTGGGTAAGATAGCGGAGAAACTCCATAATTTTTTTGTCCCAATCATTTAGAAGTTCTCTTCTGTACATGGTATAACCTCTTCTCTAGTCTTAAATTGACGACACGTAACTCCCTGGTCAATTCAAAACAAGGTCATTATAACATAGCAACTAAAACAAAATTTCTAAAAATTGATAAAAAAGAAGAAATATCGTAATATTTTTAGCAAAAAAAGCTTAAAAAATTGGTTTATGTCAAAATTATTAAGAAGATAAATTCCTATATTTTGCTTTTTCGAAGAATATCTTTCTAAAATGCTTAAAAAGACTACCTCCATAAAAAGGTAGATTGCTTCGACTCGACTGGGGAGAATTCTAAAGTATTTGTGAAACAATACTAAAAATATCATTTCATGATGGCTTTGTCTGCTCAAAAATATTATTAATCCTTAGTAAAATTGATTATTTTATTTTTCGCTAGAAAAATATAAAAATATGTGTGAAACATTTTTATCAAAAAAATAAGGTTTTGAAGTTTTAAAAAATTAGTTTTTTCGTCTAATTTTTTTACCTTCAAAACCTTATTTTCTTACTATGCTTGTGTATCAATAACAGCCTCTGGATTTTCTAATACATTGCGATCGATTTCTTTAATTCTAGTGGAAGTCACAATTCCAGCGACCATTGCATCGCTAACATTAATTGCAGTTCGTGCCATATCAATTAGCGGTTCTACAGAAATAACTAATCCAACAATGGCAATTGGGAGATTCAGCGCACCTAAAACAATTAAAGAAGCAAATGTCGCTCCACCCCCGACACCTGCAACGCCAAATGAACTAATGGTTACTACTGCCACCAGCATTAAGACAAATTGCAAACTGAAGATATCTATACCCGCACTCGGCGCAACAATTGTTGCTAACATCGCAGGATAAACACCGGCACATCCATTTTGGCCGATAGATATCCCAAAACTAGCAGCAAAGTTAGCTGTAGCGTCATCCACACCAAAAGCCTTGGTTTGTGTTTCAATATTTAACGGCATCGCGCCAGCTGAGGAACGAGAAGTAAAAGCAAAACTTAAAACTGGCAATGCTTTTTTCAAATAAGTCATCGGACTAACTTTGACAAAACTTAAGACTAAAAGATGAAGGAGCATTACTACAATTAAAGCACTATATGAAGCGAGGATAAATTTACCTAAATTGACAATTGCAGCAAAATTACTTGATGCTAAAACATTTGTCATCAAAGCAAAAACGCCATATGGTGTCAAACGTAAAACCAACGTTACAATTCGCATTACAATTTTATAAAGACTATCCATTAATTTTGCAAAAAAATCTGCTTCTTTTGGTGCTTTTCTCTTCACGCCAAGATACGCCACTCCCACAAAAGCAGAGAAGATAACAACTCCAATTGTACTTGTAGCTCTAGTACCGGCTAAATCAGCAAATACATTTGTAGGAATAAAGGACAATATTTGTTGCGGAATGGATAAGTTTTGTACTTGTGTCTGACGTTCTGCCAACTCCGCTATCCGTGCTGATTCGGCTGCACCTTGTGTGAAAGAAGCGCCATCCAGATTGAACAAAACAATACTTGTATATCCGATTAAAGCAGCAACTGCTGTTGTTGCGAGTAGAGTTGCCAAAACAGTAAAACTGATTTTTCCTAATTTATTGCTTTCTTTCATCCGTGTAAATGCACAAACGATCGAAACAAAAACAAGTGGCATAACCAGCATCTGTAAGAGACTGACATAACCATTCCCGACAATTTGAATCCATTCCAAAGCGCCAGTTACAACCGCATCTTTTGTACCAAAGACTAATTGTAGTGCTCCGCCAAAAAGAATACCGACAAAAAGTGCTACAAAAACGCGAGTTGAAAATTTCAAGTGTTTTTGCTGTTGTCGCCAAAAAACATAAAGCAACGCAGCAAACACTACCAATACAGCAATAATTAATAAAGTCGTCATCATATACCCCCAAATAATTCCATTAACATCACGTTAAGATTCATCTTTTTTCTTTTTTAAAAGAAATCCGATTTACTTATTATAAGTTAGTTTACTTTATCTGTCTTTTATTATGACTTATGAAAGCGTATCGATTTTCAGATGGCGGATATGCAACCTTGTATTGCTCTTTTGAAAAAAGTATCACGATAGAAAAGCGCTTCTCTATTTACAACCAATACGCTAAATGGAGAAGCAAAAGCTGCATAAAAAATGCAACGGATGGTTTAACTCTCAAGCAATAAGATGAAAATTTTGATAAATTGTCTTTCAAATTTCTTAAAATTTTAGCTTATTGTCGTAGAGAGTTTGTTCATAAAGCTAGACATCAAGAATCTGGCTAAATCAGTCTTATCCCTTGTGAAAATCCTATAATTCTTTTGATTATGAAAAAGCACGCTACCTTAATGGTAACGTGCCACTATTATATTTGGAAAAAGTTATACCAAAACCATATGGTCACTTTTTTTCTTAGCGATTGCAGCCTTAGCGCAGGCTAAGCGGGCTTGCGGAATTCGAAATGGTGAACACGAGACATAATCTACGGGTAATGTTTGAATAAATTGAATAGAAGCTGGGTCGCCTCCTACTTCACCACAAACGCCAATGGAGAGGCTTTCTTTTTCCTCTTTCCCTTTTTCAGAAGCAAAACGCATTAATTTCCCTACTCCTTCAGCATCTAAATGTTGGAAAGGATCGCTTGGTAATATTGCGTTATGAGTGTAGGTTGATAAAAATTTATGCGCATCATCTCGTGAATAACCATAGGTCAACTGCGTTAAATCATTTGTGCCAAAACTAAAGAAATCAGCAATTTGCGCCAACTGGTCAGCAATTAGACAGGCTCTAGGAATTTCAATCATCGTTCCAATGTTAAAAGGCAAATTCATGTTTGAATCTTTAAACTGCGCTCCAATAACTTCCAAACAACTTTTTTTAATTAGACTCAGTTCTTTGACTGTACCCACTAAAGGAATCATAATGTGAGGAATAATTGTAATTTTTTCCTTTCTAGAAATTTCAATAGCCGCTTCTATGATAGCACCTACTTGCATTTGGTAGATTTCTGGTCTGGTAATACCTAAACGAACGCCTCGCAGACCTAACATTGGATTTATTTCTGCTAAACTTTGCGCTTTTGTCAGGACTTCTTGACTATTTATCGCTAAGTCTTGTGCGATTTCGCGCAATTCTTTTTTTTCTTGAGGTAAGAATTCATGTAAAGGAGGATCCAACAAACGAATCGTACATGGCAACTCACCTAAAATTTGATACATTTGGCAAAAGTCAGCCTTCTGTTCTTCTTTCATATAGCTCAAGGCTTCATTTACTTTATCTGGATTATCTGCCAATATTAATTGTCGCATCATTTTTAGCCGATTTGCTTTAAAGAACATGTGCTCTGTCCGAGCTAATCCAATTCCTTTTGCTCCTTTTTTAACCGATTCTTTTATATCGCGTGGTGTTTCGGCATTACCATAGACCGCCAATGTAGATTGTGAATCACAAATTTTCAGTACTTTTTCCAATACTGCCGAAGTGGTGGCTTCGTTTAACGGCAATTTACCGCGATAAACGCGCCCACTACTTCCATCCACTGAAATGACATCTCCTGTTTTTAATTGCCCTTCTGCAAAATATGCCACTCCTTGACTTTCATCTACTTGCAAAGCTTCACAGCCAACCACACAACATATTCCCATCCCTCTTGCTACCACAGCGGCATGAGAAGTCATACCGCCGCGGGAAGTGACAATGGCTTCACTTACACTCATGCCTTCAATATCTTCTGGGGAAGTTTCATTACGGACTAGAATTACCGGTCGACCTTGCATTGCCATTTCTTTTGCGCTTTCAGCAGTAAATGCTACTTGTCCCACGCTTGCGCCAGGACTAGCAGGTAACCCTTGCACAATTGCTTTCTTTTGGCGTGCCTCTTTGGTAAAGGTGGGGTGTAACAACTTTTCAATCATTTCTTCGTCAATACGATTGATCATTGTTTCTGTACTGATTATCCCTTCTTTCATCAGATTATAAGCAATTGTAACTGCAGCTTGCGGTGTACGTTTACCGTTGCGGGTTTGAAGCATATACAGTTTTCCAGCTTCAATGGTAAATTCAACGTCTTGCATATCTTGATAATGATTTTCTAGTTGAGTCGCAATTTTCAATAATTCATCGTATACATAAGGCATTGTTTCTGCCAGTTTTCTAATAGGTTCTGGTGTACGAATACCCGCAACGATATCTTCTCCTTGTGCTTGTAAAAGAAACTCCCCATAAACACCTTTTTCACCGGTGGCAGGGTTACGAGTGAACATGACGCCTGTAGCAGAATCGGCAGAATAATTGCCAAAAACCATTTGCTGAATGGTTACTGCCGTCCCTAGAGCATCCGAAATGTTATGAAGACGACGATATACTTTAGCCCGTTGATTATTCCAACTGGTAAAAACAGCTTCAACAGCAATAATTAGCTGCTCCATTGTATTTTGGGGAAATGATTGCCCTGTGTTAGCAGCATATATTTTTTGATAGTTTTGCACCGTTTGCTGCCACTCTTTTTCTGATTTTGTTCCGGTTGGTGTTACACCAAAATTTTCGGCAGAAACACCGTAAACAACATCGGCAAACATTTGAATAAGTCGGCAATAACATTGAAAAGCAAAATCGACATTTCCCGTTATTGCACTTAACGCATGAACAGTTTGATCGTTTAACCCTAGGTTTAATATTGTATCCATCATGCCAGGCATTGAAAATTTTGCACCGCTTCGGACAGAAACTAATAAAGGATTATCTCCTATACCAAAAGATTTTGCAGACAACGCTTCCAAATGTTTGATTTGTAAAATAATTTCTTCTATTAGTTTCGGCGATAATTTTTTTGATTCTTGAGCTAAATAGTCACGACAGGCGTCTGTACTAACGATAAACCCGCTAGGTACTGGTAAATCAAGCTTAGTCATTTCACATAAATTTGCACCTTTTCCCCCTAAAAGATCTTTCCACTCTTTCTTACCTTCTTGAAAACGATACGTCATTTTAGCCACACTATTACCTCCAAAGTGATATACTATTAAATACAAACCGACTATACCTTTCAAAAAGTTCATTGTCAACAAAAATATATGCTATACTATTAAATATTTTGGATATACTATATAATGATTATGGGTAAAATCGATGAAAAGATAAGGAAATCATAAAACAATCAAAATAATTAACGATTGGAGGGATGATTTTGGAATTATCTCAACGACAATTAGCAATTACTGAAATAGTCAAAGAAAAACAACCTATCAGCGGTGAAAAAATTGCAAAAATCCTCGGTCTATCACGAGCAACTTTACGCAATGACTTTTCCATTTTAACCATGACTGGCGTCTTACAGGCACGCCCCAAAGTTGGCTATGTCTATGCTGGAGCGATGCATCAAAATAAAAGTTTGGCTTCTTTACTTGCCATTCCTGTGAAAGACATTATGATTCCCCCATTAAACATTTCACAAGAAAATACCATTTACGATGCGATTACAACCTTGTTTATGTATGATGTTGGATCATTGTACGTCGTAAATGAGGCAAAGGAATTGGTAGGCTTATTATCTCGTAAAGATTTATTGCGGGCTTCTTTAAATAAAATGATTGATAAAACGCCTGTAACAGTTGTCATGACTCGATTACCCCAAATCAGCACCTGTCTGGAAGATGACGAACTTTTTTCAGCTGCAGAAAAATTACGTACGCTACGGGTTGATTCCCTTCCTGTTCTAAAAAAAAATAACCCTAAAATTGCTGTAGGGAAAATTACCAAAACACGTATTCATGATTATTTAATTGAAAAAGTAAAGGAGTAGACTAATGGAGAAATTATCAATTGTGGTCATTTCAGATGTTTCCGGAGATGCCGCCCAAGTTTTAGCTAATGCGGCAGCTGGACAATTTCAGGGTAAATCTGTTGATTTGAAACGCTATCCTTTAGTACGGGATAAAGCAACATTAAATGAAATCTTGGTTGTAGCCAAAGCAAATAATAGCGCTGTACTAACTACTTTTATATCGGACGAATTAGCTAATGAAGTCCAAGAGTTTTGTCTACAAAATAATTTACAACACCAAGAACTTTTAAATTCAATTTTACACATGTTTGCGGCTTTAACCAATACAACACCTACTAGCGATCCCACAACGGTTAGTCAGTTAAATGATCAGTATTATTATCGGATGAATGCCATCAATTTTGCATCTGCTTATGATGACGGTAAAGATCCTAAGGGTTTCTTAAAAGCCGACTTAATTATCTTAGGACCTTCCCGTACTTCGAAAACACCACTTTCGATGTATTTGGCCAACCAATCCATTAAAGTGGCGAACTTGCCCTTAATCCCAGAAGTAAGCTTGCCACAAGAGTTGCAGCAAGTTCCAAAAGATAACATTATCGGATTACTAGCCGATCCCAAATACCTCAAAAAATTCCGACATTCGCGGCTTCACGCCTTAGGTCTTACTAGTGGCAGTAGTTACACCGATGAAAAGCGCATTCAAAAAGAAATGGAATACGCTCAAAATCTCTATGAAAAATATCACATTCAGTCCTTTGACGTTACAGATCGCTCGATTGAAGAAACTGCCGGTTTGATTTTAGAAACACACCCTCATCTCGCTAGCTTGGGTAACAAGGCATAAATCACAATTCAAGAAAACACACTTATTTTTCACTTCTGTAATAAGCCAAAATAAGATGAAAACTTTTTTGTCTTCATCTCACCTTGGCTTATTTTTTCTTCTTAAATCGACTCACCCAGCTTTTGTACCATTGGGAACTTCTTTTTCCGGAATAGCTAAAACTGGCGTAATTCCGTTGGCATAGCCAATATCAAAAAGCATTCCATGAGATTCAATCCCAAACATCTTTTTTGGTTCTAAATTAACCACGAATAAAGCTTGTGTGCCTTCAATCTCAGCTTTTGGATTTTTCCGCTCCGCTTTCATACCAACTAAGATAGTACGTTTAAAATCACCAAAATCCACATCTAGTCCTACCAGTTTATCAGAAGATGTGACATCAAAAACTGTGACAATTTTGCCAACACGAATATCAATTTTATCCAAATCTTTTAGTTGAATGGTAGGTTTAATCATCTTCATTCCCCCCTTTAATAAAATAAATTCTTTGACCTGCCATTTTAATAGCTGCAGTTTGAAAGGCGCAATATTTCCTGATTTAAGGTAGTGGCAACTGTTGTTCCTTCTGTATAGTAAACCACATACCGCGTTTTAAGCCTTACACCATTTTCTGTTACATCGACAATTTGCACTGGCTTTAACTCCCCGTCAAATAACTGTAATTGTTTCAAAACGACTTCTTTGTAGAGGGCATCAGTTAAATATTCTTTTTCAAAATTCTCATAATAACGCAAAAGAACTTTTGTCATAATTTGTTGAGCGTTTTGCCAATCACTTTCAAAAGCTACTAAATAACTGAGTTCTTTCCAAACAAAGGGAGTGACCTCGTTGTAGTTGTAGACTGATTCTGACAAAATTTTACTATTAGGGATTTTGACCGTTCGACCGGTCGGTGCTTCTGCTTCAAACCAATTACTAATTTCCATTAAGGTAAAATACAATAAGCTTACGGAAATGACTTCTCCTTTGACATTACCAATCTCAATGCGATCATAAATTCTAAAATGATGCTTGTTGACAATTAAAAACCATCCTGCTAGATTGCTAATCAACCCTTTAATTGATAAAGAAAGGATGACACCGATACAAACTAATAAAAGAATTAAAGCATCCAGTGCATTCAACCATAAACGTAGCAAACTAATCAAAAATAAAAAGCGTAATAGAAAACGAGTCATGGTATTGATGACATTTAATACCTTAATATTGGCGATAAGCTTTCGCCAAAGCTTTGTAAAAAACCATTCTAATGCGACTAATAGCACCAATAAAACGACAGAAATACCGCTTTTTCCCATTAATTCATTTGGATTTTGAACATTATCTACTATTTCTGAAAGTATCTTTTCCAAAAAACTACTAGTTTTAGCATCCATTTGCTTGCTCCTAACTTTCTTTTCTTTCATGTTACGCTATGTCAGAAAGTTAGACAAATGAAATCCCAGCTAAAACAACGCATTAAATTTGGGTAATTTCATTGTCTTTTTCACTGTTACCGCCAGTTTCAGACATTTACTTAAGTAATCTCCCCTAATTTTGGGCTAATATAGAAAATTTATTGAAGTTAGATACCAACGATCTTGATATATCGGCTTTATTTCTTATGAAAATCATATACCTTTTACCTAAAAAAAAACAACAAGTAGGAAAAATAAGATTTCCATACTTGTTGGTTTTTTACTTCGTGTTGTTTATTCTACCCGTGGTTCTCTTGCTTCTTGGACATTTTCTTTCACATCATGTGCGCCATCACTAACTTTATCGCCAGCTTTACCTAAAGCTTCTTTGGCTTTTTCAGTTTGTTTTGAAGCAAAATCACCAGTTGCAGAAGCAGCGTCTGATAATTGATCTTGAACAGTGACAGAATCTTTTTCATGTTGTGCTTTTGTTTTTACATCAACCACATCAACATTTACTTCAATCACATCTAAGCCTGTCATTTTTTTAACTTCACGGGCAATGACTTCTTTAATTTGATTGTAAATTGTCGTGATGTCTTTGCCATATTCGGCTACAATTGAAAGATCAACCGCAACTTGCTTTTTACCAACTTCTACGTCAATGCCTGAGGTTGGGTTGTCTGTGTTTACTAATTTTCCAGCAATATTGGAGAAGAAGCCACCATCAACAGTTAATAAGCCACCGATTTCATCTAAAGCAATACCGATGATTTTTTCGACAACTTTATCATCAAAAGTCAATTCACCTTTAATTCCTTCTGCTTTTCCTACTGGTGGTTTTGGTGGTACCGGTTTTGTTTCTGGTTTCATGTTTGGTGTTTTGTTTTCCATGCTTAATTCCTCCTAAATATTTCTTAACCGAACTTGCGGTTTAATACCTATTTTTTACTATTTTTTGAACGAAATTGTTCGAAAAAACCAATTGATTGCAGATAAAAGCCCAAATATAAACCAATTGCTGTAAATATTATTAATAGCAATGTTTTCAAAATGCCAATCGTAAGGATTAAAATTGCCAGTAATAAACCAAGGGCTCCGCAAATCAAAGGATATTTATATTGTGTTACTAATTCTTTCATCGTTATCCCTCCTACTGAACTCTCGGCTCATCATTTTCGTGTTTTTGTTCACGAAAATCTTTAAAGACGACATCTGTTACGATTTCCTGTTTGGCACCGAATATCTGGTTTAAATCATTTTTGATTTTATCTGACAAAACTTTTTGTCGCTGTGTTGTCTGAAAGACTTTACGCATTTGACCACTAACGTAGATTTTAATTTTCTTTTTCTTAATTACCGCTTTAACATTGGGATCTGCAATAAACGGTTCTTCTTTCACCGCTGTTAAGACATAATTTTCAATCGCTTTTTTCTGAATAGTTAATGTTCCATTATCCGTCTCGATTTCTAACTGATTGCTGACTTTTGGGAAAAAGATTACTACAAAAATGCAGATAACAAGTAAAATCAGCAATCCGGCAGCTGTCCAAAAAAGAAATTGCCCCATTACGTTACCAACTAGTGGATAGACAGTAAAAGGTAATAATGAAAACGATAGATTCGCAACATATTGCGTTGTAATCAACGTATGCATTAGGGGAAAGAATAAGAAAAAGATAACTAAAAGTAAGACTACCTTCGTACTTTTTCGCATACTATCACGTCCTTTTTACGCTGCTTTTCGTCCGAAGAAAAAGGACACGACTGCAACTAAAATTACGGCTCCAATTAATGAAGGGATAATTGCCATTCCCCCAATTACAGGTCCCCAGCTACCAAATAATGCTTGTCCAATAGAAGAACCAATTAATCCAGCTAAAATATTAAAAATTAGGCCCATTGATGAACCTTTGTTTGTAATCGCCCCAGCAATTGCGCCGATTACACCTCCCACAATTAATGACCATATTAAGCCCATAAAACAAAACTCCTTTCGCCTTTTATTTAAACGTTTCATTTAAACGTTTACGTTTTATCAATCTCTATAAAAATCATAGCATTTACTGAAAAAAAGCTTAAACAAAGTGTATCCGCAAAAAACCAAAATAATAATAAAAAAACAAAAAAATTTTGAATAAAATTGAAAATAAATTCTTCTTAGTCGTTAAATATGATGCTTATAAGTCGTTAAACTACGGTATTCACACTGAATGAGGAATTAATTAAAAGAAGTGAAAAATAGGTTTGTGACAAATAATCCATTGCTTTTAGAAAATAAAAAAACAGCAAAAAATATTAAGAATTTCTTAAGGGAATTATCTTTCCAAAGTGAAGCTATAAAATGCTGCTCTTTTTTAATCCCCCAAAAATTTTTATCCATGAAAGGAAGTTCTAATTGTTTAAAGCATTCTGGCCATTTAAAAAGGAAGCAAATTGCAAATTTTTATTCTACAAAAAAAGGCTGTTGAAAACGTCTTACCAGACATTTTCAACAGCCTTTTCAATATTTAATATTAGTGAATATTTCCAATTAAGCGTCGAATAGGTTTTTTTGCACTATAAAGCAAAATACCAACTATTACCGCAACACCACCGACAATGGCAAAATAGCTACCTTCTGTACTAGGAGAATAAAAACGGGTAATCTGTGCGTTAATGGCTTGAGAAGAAGCATCAGCTAATAACCAAATCGCTAACGTCTGCGCCTCAAATGCTCTAGGCGCTAATTTAGTTGTCACAGATAAACCAACCGGCGATAGGCACATTTCACCTGCAATCATAATAAAGAAGCTAGCGACTAACCACAATGGGCTTACTTTAGAATCAACGCCATAAATCATACTTGGAAACATTAATAAAACAAAAGATAGCCCCGCCAAAATCAACCCAATGGCAAATTTTACTTCTGTAGTTGGCTGCTTTTTCCCTAGTTTGGTCCATAACCAGACAAATACAGGAGTTAACAAAACCACAAATAATGGGTTTAACGTTTGATACAAACTAGCCGGAATCGTAATCCCCAAAATCGTTGCTTGGGTACGATCTGCGGCAAAAAGTGCCAAAATGGAAGAACCTTGCTCTTCTAGTGACCAAAATACAATCGCAGATAAAAACAAGGGAATATAAGCCAATACTTTTTTCTTTTCATCTGCTGTAACATCTTTAGAACGCAACATTGTTGTAAAGTAGTAAACAGGCAATAAGACTCCCAAAACACTTACGCTATCGATGAAAAAATCTACATCCAAGCGATTAAACAGCGCTGCCCCACCAAAAAGGATTGCAACGACAACCAGTGCGATTACTAAATTACGCAAGAATTTTTTTCGCTCTGCGCCAACTAAGGGATTTGCTACTTCAACGCCAACATTGGCCAATGTTTTACGTCCTTGTACGCGGTATTGTACTAGCCCAAAAAACATTCCTACTGCTGCAATTGAAAAACCCAAGTGATAATTGACATTTTGGCCTAATGTCCCCACTACAATTGGTGCAATTAAGCTCCCAATATTTATTCCCATATAAAAGATTGAAAAAGCGGTATCGCGTCTTAAATCTTCTTTTGAATATAAATGTCCCACCATACCCGAAACATTTGATTTTAACATGCCCGTTCCAATTACAATTAAAATCATGGAAATAAATAGTGCTGATAAGCCAAATGGCGTTGCCAAGACAATATGACCAAACATAATAAAAACGCCGCCATAAAAAACCGTCTTATGCGATCCTAAGAGGCGATCAGAAATCCAGCCACCGACAATACTCGACATGTAAACCATTGAACCGTAAATGGACATAATTGCCACAGCTGTCGCTTTGGGTAATCCTAATCCTCCACTTGTTACCGCATCGTACATATAATAAAGTAAAATTGCACGCATCCCATAATAGCTAAATCGTTCCCACATTTCAGTGAAAAAAAGTGTCGCTAAACCCCGCGGTTGCCCCATAAAAGTTTTTTCTTCCATATAAAAGCTCCTTTTGCTTCAGTATTTCAAATAAAGAAATTTTTCTGAAAATTCACAGGGACTAGTTTATTCTTTTCATTTAGAAATTTCAAGAATAATTAACTGAGAGAAAATTGTTTAAACAACTGTCTTTTTTAATGTCCATGAGAAATTAAACTTTTATATAATCCTGGTTATTTCTAAATCAAGATTTTACTCTTTTTTTGATGAGACGATAGTTATTTTTTTCACATTAAGTCTGGTGTATCTCTTTTTTCAAAAAATTTTTGTGTTTGATAAAAATATGCATGCTACAGCCATTTTCCGTGCAAAGGAGAGTAAAATATTAAAGAACAAGTACCTACAACAAAAAAAGCCCTTGGAATTCCAAGGGCTTTTGTTTTGTCGAATAGATTAACGACGGATTTCTTTGATACTTGTGAAAAGTCGCTAAAGCATTGCTATATAACGATTTTTATTCCCTTTGACTACACTTTGACTACTTTATTAAAAATTGGTCTTTTAGGAATCCTATAATACCAGTGTTTTCACCGTGTTTTAGTCTTCCAAAGAACGAAATGCAAGTAATGGTTTTACCTTTTCATTATTAGTCAAATGACGGTAGATTTTTGAAGTCGTTTTGTCCGTATGACCTAATCGATCCTTCAAGACATCCCAACTACAATACTCGGCTACTAGACTAGCCATTGTGTGGCGAGCTAAGTGAGTATGGAATGACTTTCCAATCCCTGACCGCTCCACGCACCGCTTAACGTGATCATTTACATATTCCCTGCGATAAGGCACCCCACGTTTACTAGCATCTAGATAAACAAATAAATAAGTCCCATCCACAATAAAGCGATGATGCCCTCTCATCTCAGCTAAAGCACGAATCAATTGCTTTAGTTTTTCCATCGCCAATGGTGTTACCGGCACTCGTCTAGCAGAACTAACTGTCTTAGTAGTTTCAATACGAAACTCTTTACTCTTTCCTTTAACCGCTGTCTGTTTATAAAAGAGAATTTCATTTCTTTGAAAATCAATATCTTCTGGTTGCAAAGCAAGTGCCTCACTAACGCGACAGCCTGTATAGAATAGAACATGAAAGAGAACTGACATAGGTAATTCTTCATGGACAATGCCATAGTTCAAGAACGTCCTCAACTCATCTACCGTCAAAAACTTATCTTCTACATTGTTGACAGCTTCTTTTAAATCCCGAACGGTTACTTGATACTTAGGTATTCTGACTGTCTTCATAGGATTTTCACTTACTAACTGCTTTTTGAGACAGTACTTGAAAACCATGTTTAGGACTTGAATCAGAGATTGTAGACTATTTTTAGCATAGCCCGCATCTGTACCGTTGAGGCCTCGTTCCTTCAAGTTGAAAACCAACTCTTGTAGTTCATCTGATGATAAATCACAGAGTCGTTTATTGCCAATCCAACGATTGATGATAGTCAGTTGTTCTGCTCGCTTATCATAGGTCGATTCTTTTTGTTCATTTAAGGACCGGTAATATTGAAACCATTTTTCACCTACAACGCTAAACTTGTCGTTGCTTGCAACAATCCTTTTCTTGTGTCGTTGCTCCTTTTCCATTTCCAGATAAGCAAGTTGTGCTTCCCGTTTTGAATTGAAACCACGTCTCGTTGTTCGAAATGCTTGAAAATACCAAGTGACTCTGCCAGTAGAACTAATTTGTTTTTTAAAACGATCTTTTGTTTTCATTTATTGATTCCTCCTATTTCGAAGGAACCCAACAAGCGAAAAATCTTTGGAAATCTTTCTATCTATGCTTCCATTGTACCGCATCTTAATAAAAAGATGTAACCTATAAAGATCGAAGTAGTCGCATTTGTTCACGAAAGCCATCTGCATCACTCTTCCTCATCCATTCTAAAACATCGTCTCGCAGGTAGTGTCCTCGAATTCCATACCAACAAGTCGGAAAATCGCCAAGTTTGACCAAGCGATTTAACGTACTATCACTGATTTGAAAAAGACGTTTCAAATCAGTATTAGTAAGTACTAGTGGTAGTTGCGCCATAGCAAGTAGCCTATCTGTGTATTCTTCTAGTTTCTTTTGCAAGTACGGATAAAAATCAGTTTCAAGAACACTTTGATTAGTAGGATATTCCAATTGCTTCACCTCTTCTCTATCGTAAAAAATCTTCCCCAGTATTTCTAAACAAAAATTAGGTATCATAAAGCAATGACGTAGATAAGAAAAATCAAGTCTTAAAAATAGTAGTTTTTCATCTATCAGCTGCTCTGCCAAAGCACATAGGAATCTCACCTCCCCCCAGTAATGGCGGGCCAATTTGGTTACGGAAGTATCATTATCGTAGTCACGAGTCTATTTCAAAAACTGTCGCTCAAAGAAGTCTCTTGTCATGGCGAAACTAACCAAAAACTCGTAAACTACACGTACTGATAGATTTACTATTCAGTTTTCAAAGAGCATTTGGCTTTTTCAGCCTACGAAAGTCTTCTATTCAAAACTGATAAAAAACTTTCATAGAATGAAAAGGAAAGGGAAAAAATACGTTAACGAGTTGTATCAAATTCAAGTATCTTTTCAATCAATTTCGTTTCCAGTTGTCTACGCATATATTCATCCACATACATAACCATGCCCTTTTCTTCTTCATAAACAGGCTTCATAGCTACTCTTGAAATATAGTTTTGATATTTTGACAGGACAATGGTCATTGCGATTGAATCGCCGGAGCTTGCAGCTTTGATCGTTTCTACTGGTATAGACGGTATATATCTTTTAGTTTTCTTCATAACTGTCACCTAACATCCTGTTCAGATCTTCTAAGGCTTCCTGACGTTGATACCAAACACTTCCAAGACTTTTTCCGACTATTTCACTAATTTCACGATCATTGAGACCAATGAAAAATGACATCAAGATGATCTCTTGTCTAATACTAGCCAATTGTTCAATTGCATTTGCCAATACTTCATTGCCTATTAAAATTTCGATTCCTAAGATAGGAAACTTCCCATTACCATTCAGCCTCGTGTCAGAGTAATAGAATTCTGTGCCTAGGCTTTTTTGTTCCAACGTCTCCATTGAAATTTGACGCTGGCGAAATCTCGCATCTTTCTTTTGAATATTGAATGCTTCATTGCGGACTACTTTCTTACAAAAACTGTCAAACATATGTTGAATGTGGGTTTCTTTGGGGTCGCCCATAACATTTTCCTCCTCAAAAAATTCATTCAACTCATTTTCATATCTATCCCTTTCCATTATTACTACAATCTGGGAGTGAGCATTTTTCGAAAAAAGACAAATTTTTTTAAAATAAAAAGGCATACAGACAAAGACTGTCTATACGCCTCACAAACGTTCTGCACAGATATAATGATTGAAACATCGCTTATTAGCCAGATTGATATTTAACAAGATGAAACATTAATCTTCTTTACTATCCAGCAGCTTTACAATAGATTTTTGTGGTGTACTGTAAAAAATATTTTCTACAATTAACATTAGTAAGCAGAAATCCTCGTAGCTCTTCTCCACGGAACACCCAATGCTTGCCCTGATTTGAATGGTGATAGAAACAAAGATTGCTATTTTTCCGGTAAAAATAGTGACTTGAAGAAAATGCTATTTCTTATTATTGACAAAAATGGCTACTATTAACATAGAAATTACTGTGAATGCTGTCATCATCCAGATTTGGGTTTGAAAATTAGTTGTCGTTGCGACGATTAGCGATAATCCAATGGGACCTCCAATTTGATGCATTGTGTTTGTCACTCCACTAGCACAATACCGGCCAATTCATCAGGTGCTTCATAAACGCCTGCTGAGGTCACAGGGGCCAAGATTAAGCCTTGACCTAACCCCAGGATGACCATTGGAACAAAAACGGTTTGCCAATAGCCATTGGCCGGATTTGAGATGGCAAGTAGCATTAACCCGATCGCTAATATTATTTCACCGGCCAGCAACACCTTATTGTTCCCAAATTTTCCAGTTAGCCTTGGCAGTTGCATTGCAATGATAAAATTAACAATTGTCAATGGTAAAAAAGCAAATCCTGATTCTAACGCTGAAAAACCATATTGGCTTTGCATCATCTGTGGCAAAAAGAACCAAAATGGTAACATTGCCATCATAAATAAGAGCCGTGTCACATATGCTCCAGAACGGATTTTGTTTTTAAAAAGTGCTAAAGGTAAAATTGGCGCAGCAGACTTTCCTTCCCATAAAATAAAGATTCCCAAAAAGACCACTCCGAGAAAGACAAGACCAATTTTTCCTTCAGTAAAGCCATAAATAATCCCAATCAAGCCAAAGATCGAAAGTATACTACCTAAATAGTCGATCCTTTCTTTTCGACGGACAGAAGGCGTCACATATTTCAACGTTAAAATAAATAGCACTAGTGTAAATGGCACGTTAATCAAAAATCCGGCCCGCCAAGAAATCAGGCTTGTCAGTCCCCCACCAACTAATAGACCGATACTTGAACCAATCCCGGCAGTTGCCCCATAATACGCAATTGCTCGTTGTCTCATATTGTTTTGATAGGCATCCATAATCAATGCCAGTGTTGTCGGTGCGATGATGGAACTCCCAATTCCTTGAACTGCCCGCATCGCAATCACCATTTCAGCAGTTTGTGACAAGCCAATGACTAATGAACTGATTCCAAAAATAAATAACCCGATTAAAAATATACGTTTTCTCCCTAATAAATCAGAAAGACGTCCGCTTAATAATAAAAAGCCACCAAAAGTCAGTGTATAGGCGCTTGATACCCAGGACAGTGCTGTTGCAGACAAACCTAAGCTTTCCCCTATCTCGACAGAACTTGTAAAAATAATTGAATTATCCATTAATATTAAAAAATATGCTAATAAAGTAATTGGTAAAATGACACCAAATTTTTCTCTCTTCAAATGTTTTAACTTCTTTCTATTGCGTTAATTGATTTATCTTTTCTAACCAAGTATCGATTTCCTTGGATACTTGGTTACTATTCTCATCCGTGATCCCCATTATCAGACCGTTTATTTCCTCTCCACCTTTTACAGTGTAGCCAGCCAATACCTTGGCTCCTTTCGCTCCAGTACGGATTTGACTAAAAGTTGATCCACTACCATAACCACCATGGGTATTAAAAGGAATCACAATTTTCCCTTTGAAATCATAATCATTGAGAAAAGAGACAACAGCTTGCGGCAATGCCATATTCCAGGTTGGTGCCCCAATAAAAATCCGGTCGTAATTCTGTATATCAGGAATCGGTGTTTTTATTTCTGGAAGGATTGCTCTTTCTTGCTCTTGCACATTTTGTTCGACTTCCTGTCGATAATTTTTAGGTCTGGCTACTTTTGTTTCGATTTGAAAAAGCTCACCACCAACCTTTTCTTGAATTAATTTAGCAACTGCTTTTGTATTTCCTGTTCGTGAATAATAGACGATTGCTATTTTAGAATTGTTCATCATGGTTCCTCCTTCCTGTTCTTTTTTTATTCGTTTTGACACCGCCATAAAGCCAATAATGACGAGGCTTAGCGTTATGATTATTGGCTAAAAATGCTTTTTTTAGACAACTCAATCACCTTCATTGAGAGATTATTCCCATAAAAATACTGTGACATCATCTACAAAATGCGTGATGCCACAGAATTTTTATCCTATTAGATTATTTCTAATCAATAGAAATCAGATTTTGCTTGTTACTTTAAATCAGATACATCATTTTTCGGTATCTAACATGCGATCCATGAACCACTCTACTTGTTGCGGTGCATCGTGATCAAAGAAAGCTGATTCTTTCATATCCAATGCTGCAATTTTCTCAAGATCTGCCTTTGAAAGCTCAAAATCAAAAATTGCAATGTTTTCTGCCATTCGTTCTGGACGAACGGATTTTGCTAAAGCAACAATCCCTCTTTGCATTAACCAACGCAAGACAACTTGTCCCACAGTCTTGTGATATTGCTTGCCAATTTCTGCTAAAACAGGATTTGTAAACAACTCGTGGCGACCTTCTGCAAAAGGTGCCCAAGCCTCCATTTGAACGTCATATTTTTCATGCCATTCTTGATCTTCAATTCGTTGGTTCCAAGGATTTACTTCAATTTGATTGATTTGCGGTTTCACTTCATTCAAGCCAACAAACTCAATCATTTTAGCTGATTTGAAATTCGAGATCCCAATTGCTCGTAATTTCCCGGATTTTTGGGCAGCCACCATGGCACGCCAAGCACCATAAATATCTCCATATGGTTGGTGAATCAGATAAAGATCCAGGTAATCTAAGCCCATGACTTCAAGGGAAAGATTAATTGTTTCAGCGGCTTTTTCTTCTGGTGCTTGGAGAATAAATAATTTTGAAGTAACAAAAAGTTCATCTCTGGTAACTAGGCCTTCATCAATAGCCCGCTTGATTCCTTCCCCAGTCTTTTTTTCGTTTCCGTAAATCGAAGCAGTATCAATCAGACGATAGCCTGCTTTAATAGCTTGATACACTGCCTCCGCCGTTTCCTCCAAAGGAATTTGATAAACACCAAAGCCTAATTGAGGCATTTCTACACCATTGTTCAACGTAATTGTTTGCATCTTGTTTTCCTCCTTTAAATTTCATTACATTGTCTATCCTAAACGTTGGAGTTAAGTCCATAGCAAGTAAAACAACTTATTTTTTCATTTAATATTGCAAATTCTCCAAGGCTGTCTCCACCTGCTTTTATTTTTATACCATCCTGAAAGCCTCCTTCGATTTTGCTACACTGCATGTATCCTAATAAAGTAGACACCTTTTTTGCTATACTATTAATTATTTAGACATCTTTTGAGAAAGGAATTTTGATTATGGTAGACAAGCGTAAATCTCCACGAAAATTTGACGAAGAGTTCAAAAAATCAATCGTAAAACTTTATGAAGGCGGCAAATCACAAAACGCATTAGCTAATGAATATGGAATCGCCCTGTCCTCTGTAGCTCGTTGGGTGAAGCAATATTCTGAAGTTAAAATTGATGATGATACGATCCTCACGGCTCGACAGATCAAGCAATTACAGAAACGAAATCTTCAGCTAGAAGAGGAAAACTTAATCTTAAAAAAAGCGATTGCCATATTCACGCCACACTCAACGAACGACTAAATGCAATTCGTATGTTACGTCACGAACACTCTATTGTTACGCTTTGCAGGGTTCTTAAGGTTAATCGCTCGACTTACTACAAACGTTTTTCTGGAAAGATTTCCCCCAGAACAGCAGAAAATCAACAGTTGAGAAAGACAATCTTAGAAATCTATACAACTTCTAAAAAACGAGTAGGTCCTGCAAAAGTACGACGTATGCTTCTACGTGACTATGGCATTTCTATCAGCATTGGCCGAGTTTATCGCCTAATGAGCACTATGCACTTACCTAAAATGTCTACAGTAAAACCTGCCTTTAAACCGACCGAAGGTCAGACTCCTTTGAAACGCCCAAATCATTTGAAGCAAGCATTTAACCCTCCTGCACCAAATCAAGTATGGACGAGTGATTTTTCTTATATTCCTATTGGAAATAAATCATTTGTTTATCTTTGTGTAATTTTAGATTTATTTTCTAGGAAAATCATTGCTTGGTCTGTCAGCAAAAAAATTGACACAGCTTTAGCTATTACAACAATAGAAAAAGCAATCCAAGTCAGAAATCCTCAGGATTCTGTTCTTTTTCACACAGATCAAGGTTCCCAGTACACTTCATTTGAATTCAGGAAGTTTTTAGAAAATCATTCTATTGTTCAATCCTTATCGAAACCTGGATATCCTTGGGATAACGCCGTAACAGAAGCTTTCTTCAAATATATGAAGAAAGAGGAACTCAACAGGAGAACCTTTTCTTCTCTTCAAGAAGTCCAACTGGCTTGCTTTGAATATATCGAGGGATTCTACAACACGCAGCGCCCTCATGGCACCCTAGATATGCTTACACCAAATGAAATGGAGGATAGATATTTTGATTCTCACTAAGTACCTTCTCTTTTTGTGTCTACTTTATTGACAGTTATCCAACACCTTGATATGCACCCTTTCAATAAGTCAACTATAGCTTGTTTCGTTCCCATAGTTTCTCAACTTTTTCAGTGCTTAATTCGCCAGTTTTAAATTTGGCGATATGCTCATCATAGGTCTCAATCTTATAAAGAAGTAACTCTCTGACTTCTTGTATTTCCGTAATCTTTTGATCCAGTTCTTCTAATTGATCAAACAAAATCTGTTTTTGAGATTCTTCCACATCTTGTTTTCCTCGCAATTGAGCTAAATTGGCAAACTCAATGAGAGACTCCACCGATAAACCGGCATTCCGCAAGTTTTTGGCTAGATAAATCCAGTTTAGATCATTAGTGGAATACTCACGATAACCACTTTTGTTACGATGAACTGGGGGAATCACCCCAACCCGTTCATAGTAGCGTAACGTATCCACACTTAAATCAAACATCTCTGCGGCTTTTTTGATATTCATATCATGACCTCCTCAATCTCTTACAAACATGATAAACCCTAGAGCGGACTCTAGGGCAAGCTTTTTGCTGGAGAAAGATGGAAGAACGATCATAAGCCCGTATTCTCTTATATTTTCCTGATAAATCCCGTTTCTTGTTAACCTCAATCTTTGACTATAGTCAAAATAAAAAAATCTATCCATGGAATCTCACACATCGATCTCCATTTTCGAAATAGTTTTCTGCTAGATTCCAGCTTATTAGCCTTGCCTTAAAGTGAACTCCATGGAGTACAATAAAAGAAGAGATTTTCGCAATGTATTTCTAAAAACAATATAGGGAGTGTTCTTATGAAAGTCGCAACATTTATTGAACCCGGGACAATGGCAATAAAAGAAACAGCAAAACCAGTTGTCGAAAAAGACACGGATGCCATCATCAAGATTGTCCGAGCTTGCGTGTGCGGATCTGACTTATGGTGGTTTCGCGGCATCTCCAAAAGAGAACCCAACAGCACGACTGGTCATGAAGCCATCGGGATTGTCGAAGAAGTCGGTGCCGCAGTAACTGCAGTCAAACCTGGTGATTTTGTCATCGTCCCATTCACTCACGGCTGTGGGGAATGTGCTGCCTGTAAAGCTGGTTTTGATGGCAATTGTACAAATCGAGAAGCTGGTGCAAATGGTGGTTATCAAGGCGAATACCTGCGCTTTATCAATGCACAATGGGCACTAATTAAAATCCCTGGAAAACCTGCCGATTATTCTGAAACTATATTGAATTCCTTTTTGGCTTTAGCCGATGTCATGGCCACAGGCTTCCATGCTGCAAAATCAGCTGAAGTGGTAGAGGGGTCCACCGTAGTTGTCATTGGCGACGGTGCCGTTGGTCTTTGCGGGATTATCGGAGCTAAATTGCTTGGAGCAACGCGGATCATCGCCATGAGTAAATACGAAGAGCGGCAAAAATTAGCCCGGGAGTTCGGTGCTACAGATATTATTGCTGAGCGTGGAGATAAAGGGATTGCTAAAGTAATGGAACTTACTCATAACGATGGTGCAGATGCCGTGTTGGAATGTGTAGGCACGGAAATGTCCATGGATACTGCCGCAAAGATATGTCGTCCCGGAGCGGTAATTGGTCGTGTAGGCGTGCCACAAAAAAATGAAATGAATACCAGTGCCCTTTTCTGGCAAAACATTGGACTAAGAGGTGGCGTTGCTTCAGTTACTACCTATGATAAAGAAATCCTCCTCGATGCCGTCTTAAAAGGCGAGATTGAACCGGGGAAAGTCTTTAATAAGCAATTTAATTTGGATGATATCCAAGCGGCTTATGAGGCAATGGATAAGCGGGAGGCAATTAAGTCCTTAGTCATCGTCAGCCAGATGGACTAGGATTCCCTAATAAACAAAAAGAGCCATAATCGTATTTTTCGCTTACGATTACGGCTCTTTTTTAGCGTCTATGAAAATCTATCAGATGATGCTATTTTCCGCCTCAGTATTACTGTCACTTGCAACCCATTATCGTATTGATTGCTCCTTAATATTCATTTTCAACAAAGCTTCCTCCAGCAGATTCGATTAGTTTCTTCATTTCTGCCATGGTAGCAGATAAAGGGCTAGAGGCACTCGTCGCAAAGGGAATCACCTGTTTACCAGTGAAATCTGGTTGGGCAAAGAGGGTGTGAATAATCATCGGCGGCCGATCCCACCAATTTGGATACCCCACGTAAATGCGATCGTATTGGGTGAAGTCAGGCAACTCACCGGAAATCGCCGGCATAATCTCCTGATCCTTTTCTTTTTCCCCTCGAGTAACGATATCATCATAGTTGGTTGAATAAGGTTCTACGGGTTGTAATTGATACAAGTCTGCAGCCGTTTTTTGCTGTAGTTGCATTGCAGCTTGTTGCGTCTTCCCTGATAATGAAAAATAAATAATCAATGACTTCTTAGACATAAGAATCACCGCTCCTCTCTAACGTTAACTGGACTTAATAAACTGGTCGATCTTCGCCTTGCGTATCCGGATCGGCAATCCCCACACTATCATTTGCCAAGAAACTAGGATCCGCGACAATTCGTAAAACCACATCCGCAATACTTTCCCGGGAACCAGAAACACCTAGATAGGGTTCATCCTTATGGGTAATGTCATACTTGATATCCCGATCATTCAGCCATGGCAGGCGCAATGTGGTATAAGTTAAGCCGGAAGTTGCCATAATTTCATCGGAGCGTAACGCGGATGGCAAGCCACTTCCAATGGTTTCTTGATTCCACCGACCGTATTCACCGGGCACTTCATTATAGATTCCCAAGACATTTGTATAAATCAAGCGCTCGACTCCGGCTGCTTTCATGGCGTCCACAACATATTGCGTTTGATGATTATCCGCTGTTTGATCCACCACACCCACAAACACGATATCTTGACCGGCTACAGCTGCTTGGATATCTGCCATGCTGTCGAGACTGCCTTCAATCAATGTCACTCGCTCATTATTAACAAGTTGATTTAAGCGAGACTTTTTACGCAAGAATAAAGTCAAGTGAACATCGGAAAATTGTGCTTCTGTTAAAATCCGTTGCTCAATAATTTGTGAAATCTGACCGTTCGCCGCCATAATTAGTACATTTTTTGTCATTTTATACCCCTCCAAAAATTATCATTAGCAGCATTCATTCAAGAGCTAAAATCGAAATTTTACAGACGCCTTTCATGTAAAGTGAGAGACTTCCTACTTCAGCACTTTTGTGATTACTGCTTGATTACAGAACCTAGTCTAAACCCTGAAGTAGACTCCAGAGCAAGTATTTTGTTTGTATGTTAGAGTGAAAACTTATTCCGGTCCAAACGACGCATCGTCCTGATTGTGATATTCTTTTTGCAAGGTAATGAACTTTCTAAAGACAATCTGATTTCAGATCAATCCATCTCCCACAAAACAAAGAAATAGAGTCAATAATCGTATTTCTTTTACGATTATTGACTCTATTATTTTTATTAACTTACGATAAATAATCTCCTGAGGTTTCACCAAAATCCTTCATCAGTTAAAAGATGCCGTTCTAGTAAAAAAAGCATTTAGCCGTATCAAACAACCTCTGACAGAGGTTGAGATTTTTCATACTGATCGTGGAAAAGAGTTTGATAACCAAGCTATTGATGAATTATTAACAACT
>Ga0334898_1000328_pt1 | contig 81751 bp, 79 predicted proteins | sample GraSluR3_MG_10_FD_207228 | JGI IMG/M metagenome (GOLD analysis project Ga0334898, IMG submission 207228) | Sludge microbial communities from methane-producing bioreactor in Wageningen University, Netherlands - Granular Sludge_3_08-R3 | ecosystem: Engineered > Bioreactor > Anaerobic >... | reverse complement strand
AAGGATATTCTTAAGACCCTGGTTGTCCCGGGCAAGAAAGCGGCCACGACGCAGCAGATCAGGGGTTGGGAACTGCCTGAAATATTGCAGAAATATTAGGTTCACTTATATTATCGAAAAGAGCCTTGCTAAATATGCAAGATATTCAGTAATTTGCTTGTTGTGCAGTACCTGTACACCATCAAATATGAGAAATCGTTCTGTATCAGTATGAGCAAGAAGACGCATCAAGAACCTGATTTGTACATCCTCAGGCCCCTCTATTTGAGGAATTTGGTCCAAAAGGGAACAGATCATGTCTTTCATACAGGAGAAAAATACTTTGGGATGGTTCTCTTCAGAAGAGAGCTGTACGTACACATGTTCATACGCGTGTGTGCAGATGAACTGTCTGACAGCAGTAGATTTGCCATACCCATGAGGCGCTTGTATGAGTGTTGCGGGGTATCTCAAGCAGTGGCAGAGGCTGTTCTCCACCCTGTTTCTCAGCAGATCTGCACCCTGCGAATGAGAAAACTTTTCTATTTTGGTGGCGACATACTCTTTCATATTTAAAAAAATATAGTCAGAAACCTCAACAAGGGCAATAAAGACGTACTGTACCACGACTGTACCTTCGTACAGTACCCTCGAGCGATAGGCGATGATATGGTACAGGCACAAATTACCAAACGTACATGGAGGTACACATGGAAAAGTTTAAACGCCCTCAGGATTGGGTGATTGCGGTCTTAGGATTGTATGCAGCACTCTCTCCTCTCTTTTATGCCTATTCAGGAGGAGCTTCTTTCAGCGTAATAGTCGCTATCGCGGTAACGGTCTGTGCTGTAATCGCTCTTGCAAACCCATCATCTAAACCAGTGCAATGGATTATTATTGTCGCGAGTGCCCTGTTGTTTATCGTGCCATGGATTTCAGGCATCGCCGGTTGGGCAGGATGGAATCTTCGCATCGGCGCAATTGTCATGATAATCCTCTCTGCAAAGACGATGTCAGCTATCGAGTAACATAGTTAGGGAGAGTTCTTCATCACCGGAGCTCTCCCTTTCTTGTTTAGTTTTTCATCAAATATGTATGCATCCCAAGAAGGGAAGCCTGATCGAGGTTCTTCTGCATGTCGTCAATGAACAGTACTGATTCAACGCTTACATTGCACTGCTGTAATGCATATTTGTAGATAGCCTCATCGGGCTTGCTGTGTCCGATAATCCCAGAAATCACCAACTCATCAAAATAGGAAGCCCACACTTGGCCTTTGACCAGATACTCATACGCCTCTTTTGCCATATTGCTCACCAAGGCGGTCTTTAGCCCTCTCTTGTGTACATCATGAACAAATTGAACCATCTTTACTCTGATATGGGAGAACCCTACCGTGTCGAGACAGAACAACAGATAGCGGGTGTCTTGCGTATTGACAGGACTCTGGCACTCTGAAAGCACAGTACTCCAATAGTCATCATACCCTAGCTTCCCAGAATCAAAATCCATCCGATGTTTCCACATCGATCGCTCGAAAGATTCTTGTGATACTTGTGCGACTTGTGATAATTGCTTGAGATTGGCCGGTGTTATGAAATCGGCCATCACACCGCCAAAGTCAAAAAACACGGCTTTGATACCCAGCTTGTCCAAGTCCATTGAAAAAAGATCATTCATGAGCTACCCCCAGATTGTGCTTGTAATGTGTATTGTTTCAATGATAGCAGAAAGGAAAGAGAAATCCCATCTGATTGTTTCTGAAGTCTTTGCTCTTTCATTTTTGCATATTACCCAGTAGAATTCTTCAATAGATGAGGACTATCAACCATGAGTGAAATAATCATAACTGAAGAAAATTTTGAACAAGAAGTACTGAAATCTGAATTGCCTGTATTGGTGGACTTCTGGGCACCTTGGTGTGGGCCGTGTAAGATGATCGGTCCTGCTGTAAGCCAGCTTGCACAAGCCTATGAGCATACCATCAAGGTTGCCAAAGTAAATGTGGATGAGGTCAGCTCTCTTGCAGACAAGTTTAATGTCAGTTCGATACCAACCTTGATGCTGTTTAAGCAGGGTGAGGTGGTTGATCAGCGTATGGGTGCTGCTTCATTCGCTGTAATCGAAGGATTCGTAAAGCAGCATATGTAACGTTTTTTCTATATATGGCGTAGCACCGAGTTTGCATAGCCGAATGTTGCTGCCTTTGTTGCACAGATATACCATTCGGCGTGACTGTTTGTATCACGCAAGCTGTCGCGGCAGAAGGAACGTGTTGCTGTGCTGTTGGTGGAATCAATGCTCCCGTTGCAGCTGTTACTTTCCCAATGGCCCTGCTGATAAAGGGAATTGACCGAATCCTTCAAGGCTTTTGATCCGAATCCATCGTATGTTGAGGTGCTGTGGTTTCCCCACACTACAGCATCAAGCAACGTACTGCTGTGCTGAGGATTCTTTGCAAGAGACAGGCATCCATTATTCGACCCCAGTCCTGTTTGCAGCTCGGATTTGAGGTTCCCTTCTTCAAGGGCGCCCTCTGAGAAATTGATCACAAGATATGTTCCTCGTTCAACCCATCTGTCTGGCAGGATGATTCTGTCTGTCCATTCGTCTTTTGTGCCCGCGTACAGGGTAACTCCTGCAATATTTCCTCTACTTGTTGCAACCAATTCAACTCTGTCTGGATGTGTCTCATTTCCCTTGGTCGAGAATTCGTTGATAAGGAGTGTAGGGATGTGCTCGTTTTTTGCCCAAACACTTATTGAGAAGTATGTACTGTTGCCTCTGAGATCTCGAACACTTCCCTCAATTGTTTGAGCCTCTGAAAGTGCAATCGGATGATCTAAAGCGAGAGTAACCTGCTGATTATGCACCATTCTTGAGCGAATCGAGTTCTGTGGGCAAGTCAAAGAGACGAGATTGCCGTCAATCGGTTCGTTGAAGGTAAGTAAAACAGTTTGTGCTCCGATTGTTTCGATGTTGGTCAGAACCGGTGGTCTGCAGTCAACTTGATCAAAAAGATGATACACCTCTTCGTTTGGGAGGTTGCAGCTGATGATGAGGGAGATTGTGAGAATTATGATGCTTGTAAAGTACTTCATATGATCAAAGGTGACAAAAGCATTCTTTTGCTTCAATTGACAGTCCTGCCTTCAGATACTAGACTAAAACGCATTGTGGAGGCAAACAACAGATGTCCAAACTTTGGCAGAAAGACTATTCCTTGGATTCCTTGATGGAAGAGTTTACCGTGGGCAATGATTATATCATCGATCAAGAACTTGTAATTGCAGATGCACTGGCATCAATATCCCATGCTCGTGGGTTGCATGAAATCGGTATACTCGATAAAGCAGAACTGCAGATGTTGGAAGAGGGATTGAGACAGGTAATCAAACTCAGGCAGGAAGGTCTGTTCAACATTACTAAAGAGGATGAAGATTGTCATACTGCCATTGAAGGCTACCTGACCGAAACCCATGGTGAAGTGGGTAAAAAAATTCACACAGGAAGAAGCAGGAATGATCAAGTACAGACAGCACTGCGACTGTGGATGCGTGAATTCACCCTCAAACTTTGTAAGGCGACAGGGAATCTGAGTGAGGAACTGCTTGAGTTTGCACAGAGATATGAAAAAGTTCCGATGCCCGGCAGAACCCATATGCAAATTGCCATGCCCTCTTCAGTGGGTCTTTGGGCAGCTTCGTTTGCCGAAGAGTTGTATGACGAGGCTCAACATTTGATGCATCTTTCCTGGCTGCTTGACCAAAGTCCTCTTGGCTCGGCCGCGAGTTATGGAGTCCCTCTTGCTCTAGATAGGCAATACACTGCACAACAGATGGGCTTTACACGGGTGCAGAACAATGTGCTGTACGCAAACAACAGCCGTGGTAAGTTTGAGGCGATGTTGCTTGATGGTTGTGACTATATTGCCCTTACCCTGAGCAAGCTTGCCCAGGATTTAATATTGTTCACACTCCCTGAGTTTGGGTATTTTTCGTTACCGAAAACGCTCTGTACTGGATCCTCCATAATGCCGCAGAAGAAAAACCCTGATGGACTTGAACTCTCAAGAAGTCGTTCTGCAGTTGTCAGTTCTTGTGCCATGCGTGTAAAATCCATCATTCGAAGCCTCCCCTCAGGCTACAACAGGGATTTTCAGGATACTAAAGAGCCCCTCTTAGTCGGAGCCAAGGCCTCTTGGCAACTCGTGCAGATATTCATGCGGATGATTGACGGCCTTGAAGTACATCGAGATGCTTTAACAAAAGCTTGTACCTCGGAGCTCTATGCCACAGATGTGGTCCTTCAGCAAGTTGCCCAAGGAAAGAATTTCAGGGATACCTATAAGGAAGTGGGTTTGCATCTTGATGAGGTTGCAGTCTTTGATCCTGTAAAAACCATCGAAGAACGAAGTAGTATAGGTACTACTGGAAACCTCGGCTTGAATGAGGATTTAGTCTTCGTTTCTTTGTTGAAAAACGGGTGTGACGAAGTGCTTTGCAGCTATGAAAGCGCGTATAAGCACCTTTGTGGCATCGATGGAGTTGAGACGGTCTTGTTCTAACCGTTGTCATTGAGAGCGGTGCCCTGATTGCTAAAGAGCAACGCTCTTGCCTGTCCTTTTTTGCAACATTGGCGTATGTTTTACCGCTTGGTGATATGCCTCTGCGATATTGATGCAGTAATCACCAATATGTTCGAGATGCCGAATTTTCTCCAAGATCAAGAGTTCGACACGGACATCGGCCTTTCCTTCACTCAGTCTGTCTTGGACGGTCAAGCTAAGGCGGTTTCTCCAGCTATTGATCTGTTCCTCAAATTCATTTGCTTTCTGCATTTCTGATTTTGTCAACGTCTTGTCCATTCGGTCACGGATATAGTCCAGGAACTCTTGTACGAGATCTTGATAGGTACGTAAAGCCTTGTCTGTTTCCTGGTCGAAGGTCCAGCCGAAGTTGAACCTCCGCTGACTGAGCATGGTAAGGTTGTAACAACTGTCTGTCACAGACTCCAGCTCATCCATGACCCTTATAAGACAGTTTAGCGAGGATGCATTTGTGGGCGTCTGTGAGTCTTGCAACAGATGTACGCAGAAATCGGAGAGTTGCTCCTGCATCTGGTCTGCGTAATCCTCGTCTTTTTTCATCGCCTGTACATCAGACTCCATATTTGCCTGTGGGTTGTTGAACATTCCTCTGTATCGTGTAAGCATGTTGCAAGCAAGGTTGGACATTTTCCTGATTTCATCACGAATAGCAAGCATGTATATTTCTGGGCTGTCTATAAAGACCCCTCCGATATACTTGAAATGGTATGTGCCTTCATCATACTCGGCCTTAGGGGGTACCAAGCGCTCGATGAATCGTGAATACTGACGTACAAAGGGAAAGAACAAAATAGTATTGAGAATGTTGAACGTCGAGTGGAACATAGCGAGAAACAGGGGCAGCTGAGCTGCCAAGGATGGACCGGCGAGGTTGTAGATATTGCCAGGGGTAATCCAGTTGACAAACGAGAGCATGGGATGAAAGAGGACCAAGGCTATTAAGCTGCCGACTACGTTGAAAATGATATGTGCCCAAGCCGCTCTTTTTGCTGTAGTACTCGTTCCAATTGAAGCAAGATAGGCCGTTATCGTGGTTCCGATATTGGATCCTAAGATCATGGCAGCGCTGGCGGTCACCCCGAGCCATCCATTATATGCCATGGTAAGAGTCATGGCCATAGCCGCTGAGGATGACTGTACCACGATGGTGACAAAGGTGCCGATGAGGATACAGAGTAGATTCATCAGCAAAGTGTCGTTGTTTATGGTGGATAAAAACGCCAAAGCATCAACGTTGTCAGTAATATCCGGCATGGAATGAGACATGTAGTTCAAACCGAGGAATAATACACCAAAACCTAGCAGAATATCAGCAATTTCACGGGTCTTGTTTTTTTTGCTGAACATCATTGGAGCTGCAAACGCTATGGATACAAGGGCGAGTACTGTGATGTCGACTTTAAAGCCAAGTAAGGCAACCATCCATCCTGTGAAGGTGGTTCCAATATTTGCGCCGAGGATCACTCCGATAGCCTGGGTAAGCCCCATCAAGCTTGCATTCACAAAACTAACCACCATGACGGTGGTTGCTGAAGAGCTTTGTACAATGATAGTTATAAGAATACCGGTCATTATCGAAATGAACCGGTTTTTTGTCATGAGCTTGAGGATGGCCTTCATCTTGTCGCCAGCCGATTTCTGCAATCCTTCACTGAGCAGCTTGATGCCGAAAAGGAAGAGCCCTAGACTACCGACAATCTGGAAAAAGGTCACAATAGTTTTCATATCATCGTTAACGTACCAAGTTTATGCATGATTGGTAAAGTAGTGTGTAGCAATTATTCAACAAGATTAAGCTAAGTGTTGTCTGGGGGTAATCTCAACGCAAAATGGATTGAACTTTCATCCTCGTTGTTGTATGGTTCAGCCATGAGTATCATCAAACCCCATAAGCTTGGTATTGTTTCCGGCCCTGGCTCTGAGTACTTTACCGGTAAAGTGGTCAAGCATATGCGAAGATTATACCTTGAGCGGTACAACAAGCTTTCTTCTGCATTAGCAAAACGTCATGGAATGACTGAAGAAACAATTCTCAAGACTGTCACCTTGATGGATGACCTGAACAACAAGAGAATTCCGCGAAGCAAGTGTCCGACAAGTTTTCAATGTCCGGACTTTACAGTCAAAGTTAAGTATACCAAGTTCGCCAATGGTGAGGAAAAAGCTGAAATTCTTGATGCTGTCAGAGGGTTGAGGATATTCATCGTGTACGACCTGTCCAACATGGAACCGGTACGAGTGGCGGGTTCCGACGAGCCGGTGAGGCTTTCGGTGAACGATCATTTGATGTTCCTGTTGACAACCATCAATGCAATCCAGTTGTCCGGTGCCGAGAGTGTTACCCTGGTTTTGCCTACCTATCCTTATTCAAGACAACATAAGAAAGGAGCCAGAGAAGCTCTTACTGCTGCTATGTTTGGAAGGATTTGTGAGATGCTCGGAGTTGAGAGGATCATCACTTTGGATATCCACAGTCGGGAAATTGAGAACAGTTTTTCCAAGTTGCACCTGGAAAATCTGCACGGTTCTTATCAAACCTTGATAGCATTACACAAAGTAATAGATTTTAGTGATCCTGATCTTGTAGTGGTTTCGCCTGATACAGGGGCGATCAGCAGGAACAAGTTTTATGCGCAAGCACTGCACCGGCCCTTGGCCATGTTATATAAAGAGCGTGATTATTCCATCGTCAGCAAGGATGCCAAGAATTCCAACATCAAAAGCATCAATCTTCTTGGTGATGTACATGGTAAGACTGTTTTGATTGCTGACGACATGCTGGCCACCGGTGGCACGATGATCATTGCTATGCGTGAGTTGACGAACCTAGGCGCAAAGAAAATTATTTGTATGGTCAGTCTTCCGTTGTTCAATGGATCGGCGGTAGAAGACTTTGACGAAGCTTATAAAGAGGGTATCTTTTATCGAATCATCGGCACAAACTCCGTATTTCATGGTCGTGATCTTCTCGAAAAGGAATGGTATATCCAAGCTGATATAACCGAGTTGTTTGCACGAGTAATAAGTCGCTTGCATCATGGACGATCGATCAGTCCTCTGCTTGATAATCGTAAGTTTATTCAGATTCTCATTGACAATAGTCAGGCAAATCCACAAGCGCCGCTTCCAGGTGCCAGCGCTAGCGACCCGGACCGCGACTGATTCATCATCGTGGATCCGGGTTACCTCCACCTCGACTGAGACTCTACGGAGTAGGGGTTGGTCGAGAGTATTTTAAATCCTTACACCTGGAGTGTATTTTATGCAGATGTCCCATAGAATTTCAGCTTTCCAATGTTCTCCCATCAGACGCTTATCGCCATACGCGAGAGATGCTGTGAAACGTGGTATAAAGGTATACCACCTCAATATCGGTCAGCCTGATATCAAGACCCCCGAGCAAGTAATTGAGGCTGTGCGAAATTATGATGAAACCATCATTGCATATGGCAACAGTGAAGGAAGGCAGGAGTTGCGTGATGCGCTTCCCGCTTATTATGCGAAGTACAATATTTCTGTCAGTTCGGATGATATTCTTATAACCACCGGTGGCAGCGAAGCTCTGCAATTTGCTTTCATGACGCTATGTGATCCCTACGATGAAGTGATAATCCCCGAGCCGTATTATACGAACGTCTCCTCTTTTGCCCATTCTGCAATGGTTGACTTGGTGCCGGTGACCAGCAAGATGGAGGATGGATTCGCTCTTCCTGCAATTGAGGAGTTCGAAAAGAAAATTAGTAGGAAAACAGGTGCAATCCTTGTCTGCAGCCCGAACAATCCCACCGGTCATGTGTATACCAGAGAAGAGTTGCTGCAGCTGTTGCAACTGTGCGAGAAGCACGACATCTTCTTGATTGTTGATGAAGTGTATCGCGAATTCTGTTATGACGGTAAAGAGTTTACCAGTGTTCTCGCCTTTGAGGAGTATGCAGATCGTGTTATCTGTGTAGACAGTTTTTCCAAACGATACAGTATGTGCGGTGCCCGAATTGGAGCTTTGATCAGTAAAAACAGAGAGGTTTTGGAAAACGCCCTTAAGCTTGCCCAAGCCCGCCTTTGCCCTCCCGACATTGAACAAGTAGCCGCTTGTGCTGCGCTGAAGACGGACGATTCCTATCTTCATGAAGTAAGCAAGGAATATGAGAATCGAAGAAACTTCATAGTGTCGGCCTTGCAGAAGGTTGAAGGGGTGAAGGTCAGCTCTCCCAAGGGTGCCTTTTATCTGGTAGCTGAGCTGGACGTAGATAATGCAGAGGCTTTTGCCACATTCATGCTCAGGGACTTCAATCTCAACAACGAGACTGTGATGGTGGCTCCTTGCGAAGATTTCTATGTATCCGAAGGAATAGGGCAGAAACAGGTTCGCATAGCGTATGTTCTGAACACCGAGGACCTTGAGAGAGCGGTGGCTTGCATAGACGCAGGATTGAAAGCCTACCGCTCACAAGTGATGGGGCTCTAGTAGCCTGGAGAGACTGGGGTTGGGTTTTACTCCCCGATAATCTTGATCAGAACGTGCTTGTCACGCATACCGTCAAAATCATAGTAGAAAACCTGTTCCCAAGTTCCGAAATCGAGCCTTCCTCCCGTAATTGCGATGACCGCCTCACGTCCCATGATGGTTCGTTTGAGGTGGCCGTCTGCGTTGTGCTCCTTTTCCGTATTGTGGTTGTATTGCTCGTACGGAAGTTCTGGAGCAAGGCGTTCGAGCCATTGTTCGAAATCTTCGTGCAACCCTCTTTCTACTGCGTTGACAAAGACACTGCTGGTGATGTTCATGGCATTAACGAGCATCAAGCCCTCCGATATGCCACTCTCGTCCACAGCCGATTGGACGGCGTCGGTGATGTTGATCACACCGCGTCGTTTATTGAGGTGAAACCACAACTCCTTCCGATAAGTCATCATAGGCGCCTCCTCTGGTATACATAGTATAGCATGGCTTCTTGCACAGCAGAAGAATTGAGGGTACACTGCCGGCCAATATGCATGAAGAATCAGTTGTATTACAAAAAACAAGAATACTTGGGCATCTTTGTGTCTTCATAACGATGATCATCTGGGCCACTACCTATGTATCCTCGAAACAGTTGCTCCGTACATTCACCCCTGCACAAATATTGGTGGTGCGTACTGTTTTGGGCTTGGCAGTACTTACAATCATCAGTCCCAAGCCAATGGTCTACCAGAGACGCACAGATAGGGTTCTGGTTGCTTTAGCAGGTTTTTTTGGTATTTTTCTCTATTACTTTTTAGAAAATACCGCCCTTGTGTATACCAGTGCGAGCAACGTCGGGGTAATTGTGGCAACTGCTCCTTTTTTTACACTTTTATTCTCCCGCGTTTTCCTGAAAGAGGAAACATTGAGGAAAAACTACTTCATTGGGCTTGCTCTGTCTATGCTGGGAGTTCTTTTACTGACATACTCAAGTACAGATCAGATTGCTTTCAATCCTTTTGGTGACGTATTGGCGTTGCTTGCAATCGTCGTATGGGCTTTCTACACCATCCTCACACGAGTAATTGGCAGAAGGGGGTATTCCAACCTCAATGTTACAAAAACTATGTTCTTTTACGGCTTGCTCGGTCATCTTTTTGCGATGTTCATCTCAAAACAGAAGCTTGACATAGTCAGTATAGTGCAACCTGAACATCTTTATCATTTTCTCTTTTTAGGATTAGTAGCTTCTGCGTTCTGTTTTCTTTTTTGGAATTTTGGTCTGCGCACTATCGGCCCCATTAAAAGCTCCTTCTATCTCTATCTCAGTCCGGTTGTGACCATCATCTTTGCTGTAATATTTCTTGATGAATCATTTACAGAACTGGATGCTCTGGGCACCGCTTTCACTCTCTCTGGATTATTGATTAGTGAGTACAGAAGAAGAGAAAGATAACTTGCCAAAAGTACTATACTAATGTTACCCTTTGAAAAGAGGGAGCAGAAGGTGGATACACAAACAAAGTTGGATATTCTCAGCCGTGACGCACAGTACGATCTTAGCTGTGCCTGTGGAACCAAGAATCCGTTGGAGCACAGGACTCGAAAGAGTGATGGTTCAGGATGGCTGTATCCTACCACGACAGCCAGTGGTGGCCCTGGCATTATGCTGAAAACTCTGTTGGGCAATCGCTGCAGTAATGATTGCAAGTACTGCCCCCTTCGTGAAAACCAGGATTTCCGTAGTGTCGCCCTGTCTCCAAATGAGATGGCCTCGTTTTTTTATGAGTTTCAGACAAAGCGACCTCTTGTCGGTTTATTTCTTTCCAGTGCTGTATTGGGAAGTCCTGAAAAAACTATGGAGCTGCTAGTCGATACTGCAAAAATATTACGGATCAAGTATCGGTATCGAGGATATATTCATCTGAAGGTTATTCCGGGCTGCAGTCAAGCAAGTATTGATGAGGCGCTTATGTATGCTTCAGCTCTTTCATTGAACATTGAAACTCCGGGAGAAAAGCATTTTTCTCAGCTGTCGGAGGTGAAGGATTATGTGAAAGACATTCTCAGACCTCTTGAATATATTGCAAGCCAGACAAGAAAAGGCGCAAGATTTGAACGGGTGAGTACCTCGAGCCAGTTTATCGTAGGGGCAAGCGACGAACTGGACCGTGAGATACTCTACTATACCAGTCGTATGTACCAGGAGCTGAGCATGGGAAGGCTTTACTTCAGCGCGTATCAACGAGGCCTTGGAGAGTCGTCCATTCCAGGAGAAAGAAAAAGGTCTCCTGTAGAGCAGTTGGAACTCTTCGACTATGGACGGTCAAACTCAGATGAGATAGCCGCTTCCTTGATGCGCGAGCATAGGCTGTATCAAGCAGATTGGTTGCTAAGGAAATACCACTTCAATTTTGAGGAATTGGTTTTTCCTGAAAATGGGAACTTGAGCTTGGCGAAGGACCCGAAACAAGTTTGGGCTCAGACGAATCCCCATTTCTTTCCGGTCTCGATAAAGAAGTCTTCAAAGCAAGCTCTTCTCAGGGTTCCTGGACTTGGTCCAACCTATGTGGCTAGGATCGTAAAGGAACGCAGAGAAACTCCTCTTTCCTGTCTTGAGGACCTCAAGCTGCCTCATGCAACCTTGGAAAAAGCCAGGCCTTTTCTTTCTCTGTGAGAAAGTATCTTGTTGTGTTTTACGATAACGCATACAATAGGTCATGGTCATACTTTATAGCTCCTTTTTCTTCGTATACGCCATCTATGCGGTGGTGAATCCGTTTTTGCAAGTAATGTTGCGAAACTTAGGATACTCGCATGAAATGGTTGGCCATCTGCTCTCTTTGTTTGAGATTTCTGGAATTATAGGGCCTTTGCTGCTTGCGCATTGGGTTGATAAACAGGGGAACATGAAGAGAGCTGTATTGCTCTGTACAATCGGCTCGGTTGTTTCGATGTCTGTTTTGATGGTTTCCTCTTCATTCTTGACCACGGCTCTGAGCTTGATTGTCCTGGCCTACTTTTTTCGCGCACTGCTCCCCTTGCTCGATACATATGCAAACAACCTCTTTGACGGTGATGCTCAGCGCTACGCGATGCTTCGATCATTTGGGACTGTTGGGTTTGTTTTCTTTTCCATCCTGTTCGCGGTAACTGGCAGTCCAAATCTTGAGAGCAACATACACATCGGCTTATACGCAATTGGAACTTCCATCCTTTTCATTATTCCCGTATTCTTCTGGAAGCAAGAGCCGAAGCGAAAGAAAGTTCCTTCTGACCTGCTCTCAGAGCCAAAAGGAAGATGGTACGATGCAGCGTTCATCGTCGGCATGGTCATCATCGCCTTGATCAGGTTGAGCATGGCTTCCCTTACCAGCTTCTTTTCGTTGTATCTGGTAGAAGAGCTCGGAATCAATGCAATTAGCTTGATGAATGCAGTTGCCGCCGGCAGTGAGTATGGAGCCATGATTTTTGCAGGGATCATGATTCAAAGAAAAAAGGTGCTTCCCGTACAGTTGTTGATGATCAGCAGTGCGGGCATGGTGGTTCGATTGCTCATCTATGCATTTTTCCCTTCCTTTACAGGCGTGCTGGTCGCCCAGCTTATGCACAGTTTCTGTTATGGGTTCTTCCATCCTGCTGCAATTTATTTCGTGGCAAGAAGGGTAAAGCGGTCGCACAGAGCTCTTGGGATGTCTATCTATGTATCGCTTGGCAATGGTCTTCCTGCTGTGCTGGGCTCAAGTTTAGGCGGCATTGTTGTTGAGTACTTGGGATATGCCCCGCTTTTCTCAAGTTACTCCTTATTCGCTTTGGCAGCTTTTGTGCTGTGCGTCATATTTTACAAGCGAATGACAATCCCTCCGTTGGAAGCAATATAAAATGGTGCTTGCTATCTTTTCTGAAAACTCATAGGCTTGTAGAGGGAAAGCAGGCTAAACTGTAAAACTAAGATATGGAAAGGTAATGAAGAGGGGGAGGAGGCTGTGAAAACCAGTGAAACTTGGGATTTACTTGCAATTGGAGAGATTTCTTCTGAAAAACTACAGAAAAATCTCAAAGAGATCTCCACGTTCTTGACCAACGATGTCCGAAGCATCAAGGAAATAGGGCTTCGCTATCATCCTTTGGAGCTGGTGAAATATGCTTGTTGGGAACAACGACGCATCGCTGTTACAAAAGCTTCAGATTTATTTTCACAGCAAGTGGCCTCTGCACTGGTCTCCTATCTTGCTTCGCTTTTAATATATTGGGAATCTGATTTTTCCCAAAATAAGGAGATAAAAGCAAAAGACTGGAAACGTATAAAAGAGGTTTTTGAAGACATCGTAAAGAAAAGCCTCCGTTATTGCGACAATTATGCTCTTTTACTCAAAAACTCCAACCAGATACTCAGTGATGAGCTATTGCTCGCATTCCAGGAAAACGGGTGTGAATTCTGTCTTCCTCCACTGGTTGATGATACTCTTTTCGAGCAGAAGTATTCGGCATTACGATATAGGCTGCAACCTTTCAACTCACTGGTAAGCGAGGTATTTCCTGCAAAGCTCGACGGGTTGCTCTCTGCTTTTCTTACCCTTGCAACGCGTTCTGCACAGGGTATCGCTACCCTCAGTGAAGACAGTTCAGCGTTTAAGCAAGCGGGTCTGTTGCAACTCGAACTCCTCAAGAGCCGGGGTGAGCAGGTAGAGGATTTGAATGAGGCGATGGATCGTATTATCCAGGAACAAGGTTGGCAGTCTTGGGTTGCTGACATTGTTGCGAGAAGGGATGGGTATGCGTTGTTTGATGTATTATACAAAACACAACTGAGTGAGCGCGATGCACATCTGCTCTCCATCGACTTTGCCCGGTATGACTTTGATGAGCATTCTCACCAGCTGACAGACACTTCAAAACTCACGAATCTCCCATTCATTCGCTTAGGTTCTGAGTATTATTGTTTTGACGGGTTTTCATTGCTTGATAGAGCGTATGAGATTATCAAGAGGGCCGTATGTAATCAGGATCAAGGATTAAAGAACCAGTGGCTAGCCATTGAAAAAGAAAAGAACAGCCTTGTTCCCATAACATTCTTTACCGCTATGCTTGGAGCAAAACAATACACGAGAAATGTCCCCTGCCATGATGGATTTCTTGACGCCCTGTTTGAAAGTGGTGATAAACAGCTGATAGTTCAGGTTCCTGCGGCACATCACTCCAACGAGGTGTTCAACCCGTTTTCGGAGACTGAACAGTTTCTTCAACAATTACAACTCGAACAAAGAGCGAAGGAATTAGCTGCAATGCAGCAGAAGGTAGCGGTCCTCATCGATCTGAATCATACAAAGCTGTATCCTCTTGAACTGCATGACAAGGTACTGAATCTCTCTTTCCTGCAACTGGCCACCCTTGGGACTGATTGGGAGGGAATAGCCACTTTGAAAGATCTGCTGGGCTTTTCTCCTTTTGCTGAAATTCCAGACCACCATGAAGCATCTGAGTTGCTCGATGAAGATGTTTATGAGGTAGAAGAGAAAATGCAAGAAGAGATTACCGATCAAGTGCCGTTTGTAGGAGCATCCTATTTTACCTCTACAGATGATGAACACTCTGCAGAAGCAGTTAAAATGGATGATCAGAATCATGATGAAGAAGAAACGGCTGATGAGTTGTTTTTTGCTGATGACCAACAAAATCTCTTTGACTTTGATGAAGAAAATCTCTTTGACATTAATGTTCGTCGTGAGGAAGATGATGATGACGACGATGATTATGAACAGGAAGCGTATTGCATATTAGAGGATCGATACGCGCAAAACCAAAGTGATGATACAGACGAGGATCAAGAGATGCTCTCTGTAGCTGATTCCGATATGGAAGATGAGTCTGCCGAGGATGCAGAAATGTATCGTGCTGCCTACTCTGAAGATGAAGATGATGAAGAAGATTTTGAAGATATGATCATTTCAAATCAGAGCAATCAGCAACAATCGAGTTCTTCACTCTCCTTTTTTGCTCATCTCTCAAATGTTGCAAAAGGTGTTAAAGATACCCCTGCTGAGCAAGAACCTGTCATTGAGCAAGAACCTGCAGCTGAGCAAGAACCTGCAGCTGAGCAAGAACCTGCAGCTGAGCAAGAACCTGCAGCTGAGCAAGAACCTGCAGCTGAGCAAGAACCTGTAGCTGAGCAAGAACCTGTAGCTGAGCAAGAACCTGTAGCTGAGCAAGAACCTGAGGTTGAGCAAGAACCTGAGGTTGAGCAAGAACCTGAGGTTGAGCAAGAACCTGTAGCTGAGCAAGAACCTGTTCAAGGAGATAATCCGTCTGTTCCTAGGTCCATTCTTGCTGATGCTATTGCCAAGACAACAAAGACTGAACCAAAAAAGCGGGCAGAGGCAGTTCCCTTCGTTGAGTTTTCTGAACTTGAAGAAGTGCAGAGCTGTTTTGGAGATTCCTTTCCTTTAGCAATACGAGAAATACTTGGAAGGTTGGAGGAGAGTTCAGAGAACCTCTTTTTTGAGTTTTGCAAGACGGCTGAGCAGAGTCTTCTCAAAGGTGCTGCAGCGTTGATTGAACAGGCAAAAGCAGCACAAGCTGATGACAATAAAGACAAAATGTTTACAATACCAGGGGTTGATCTTACCCTTGTTTTGATGGCTGGAAAAGGTGATATGCTTCGTGATTGGGATAGAAGAAATAATATTGGAGCCATCATGTATACCCAAGGTAAGTCAAAATGGCAAGTTTTGTATCTTTCCTACAATCATAGCGGGTATCTTACAAAAGCAGAAGAAAAAACCTTGAGGCAAGAAGATTTCAGTCAATCTGATTGGAAGTATGTTATGAATCTTGCACAGAGGATATTGGAGAGAAAACGGTCGCGATGAATCAAGAAAATCTTATTTCTCATCATTTGCAGGTAGCCCTTGAGGCTGCCAAAAAAGCTGGATCCTATGTACTGGATGCAGACAGGAACAAGCAATTTAAAGTATCCAATAAACAAACCAATGACTTTGTTACGGATGTGGATAAGAAGGCAGAAGCTATCATCATCGATTATATTAAACAGCATTTTCCGCTGGACGCGATATTTGGTGAAGAATCCGGCCATACAGAGCCTTCTGAGCATGGAAGATGGATCATCGATCCGATTGATGGCACAACAAATTTCTTTCGTTCCATGCCCAATTACACGATCAGCATTGCCTGGGAATTGTCACCGTTCAAACCTTTGGTAGGTGTTGTGTTCAATCCGAGACAGAATGAACTGTTTTGGGCAAGTGAAGGACGAGGGGCTTTTCTCAATGCCAAGCCGATCAGGGTGTCCACTGTTGATGATATATCTCGTTCTCTCTTTGTGTGTGTCCCTCCTCATCGGCAGCATGAGTTGAGCGATGGATATTTTGAGACGGCTAAAAAAATCTTTCAGGCTATAAGTGATTTTCGTTCATTTGGCTCTTGCGCTCTTGAACTCTCCTATATCGCAGCTGGTCGTCTTGACGGATATTATGAACTCTGTCTTGGGTACTATGATATGGCAGCAGGGATGATAATTGTAAAAGAAGCAGGAGGGAGTGTAAGCTCTTGCAATGTGAAAGTTCCTTTCACAGATCAACGGTGTGATATAGTCGCTTCCAATGGCTTGATACATGATTGGATATTGCATATGGTTCAGTCATGACGTTTAAATTAGCTATCTTTGACCTTGATGGAACCTTGATGAACACATCACCGGGAATCTTTGCTACGGCAAATGCGACGATTGAAAAAATGGGGTTGAAGCCTTTGCACGACCTTCAAGCGTTGTCCAAGTTCATCGGCCCTCCAATTACAAAGTGCTTTGAAGAGGTATATGGACTGGATAGTGTGCGCTCTAGAGAGGCGGTAGAAATCTATCGTACCATCTATGAAGAGAGTGGAAGGTTCAATGCACGGCCATATCCACGTATAAAACAGACGTTGCAGCAATTGCAAGAGAGAGGCTACTTGCTTGCGGTAGGAACCTTGAAGTTGGAATCTCTCGCTCTACAGATGATGGAGAGCTTTGACATGGCTCGCTACTTTAAATCAATCCGAGGCTCCGATTTCAATTCGACCCTCTCAAAAGCAGACATCGTAAGGAACGTGTTGAATGATCTTTCAATAGGAGCAGAACAAGCTGTACTTATTGGAGATACTGTGCATGATCAGATAGGAGCAAAGGATTCAGGTGTCTCGTTCATCGCGGTTGATTACGGCTTTGGATTTCCCAAAGGCAAAGAGAGAGAAGATTCCATGTATGCAATGATAGAACGTCCTGAGCAATTGCTTACAATTCTTTGAAGAGTGCTCGAGCCTCCTCAAGGAAAGCTTCGTTATCCTCGGCAGGATTGTCATCGTCTGCACTGATGGGAAGATAGCCGGCAAACTGCATCCCTGTATATGCGCAAATGGCTTCGAACTGGTCATGGATGAGGCGATACTGCACCCCGTCCAAAGAGTCGGAGCCGCAAGCAATCACATAGATGCTCTTTTGCGCATAATCCTTAAGTTGCAATTGATACAACCTATCGATGAATGTCTTTAATTGTGCTGTAACGCCCCACCAGTAGACCGGGGTTGCGAAACAGATGGCGTCGGCCTTTTTAAACTGGAGTGCAAGATCATTCATACCATCTTCAAGAAGACATCGATAGTGGGTTTTGCACCAATTACAAGCTCTACAAGGATACAACTGTAAATCCTGCAAAAAGACTTCGTTGATCTCATAGGTCGAAACCGCTTTTTGTAAAAATGCTTTGGCCAGCATTGCACTGTTGCCCTGTTTGCGTGGGCTCGCATAAACCATCATCATTTCCATACCAAACACAGTACAATCAACTGCATCGCCTTGCAAGAGAATCTTTCTCGGAGTATTGTTATAGACAAGAGGAGATGAACGTGATGATGTTTCAACTGAAGAAAAAACAAGTGAATACGGATAAGGCCCCAAAGGCCATTGGACCCTATAGTCAAGCTGTTATTGCAGGCCCCTTTGTTTTTACAAGCGGCCAGTTGCCGGTCGATCCTGTCACCAACGAACTTGTTGGAGGAGATGCTGCCAACCAGGCAAAGCAGGTGTTTGAGAACGTAAAGGCAGTGCTTGCAGAAGCTGGGTCTGAACTTTCCAACGTAGTCAAGGCGACTGTTTTCTTGAAGAACATGGATGATTTTGCTGCAGTCAATGAAGTGTATGCGTCGTATTTTGGCGAAGGGATACTTCCTGCTCGTTCAGCGGTACAGGTTGCAAAGCTGCCGAAGGATGTACTGGTAGAAATTGAAATGATCGCCTTGGTATAGGAGAGAAAAATTAATGAAGCGCACAGCACTATATCCATGTTATGAATCCTATCCAGGTGTCAAGTTGGTCGATTTTGGTGGTTGGCATCTGCCGCTTCACTTTGCCGATGGAATTACAGCTGAGCACGAAGCAGTAAGAACACGAGCTGGACTGTTTGATGTCTCCCACATGGGAGAGTGCATGGTCAGTGGGGAAACCGCGGCAGAGTACCTGGACTATCTCTGTACCAACAGTATCAGCGATATGACGATAGGACAATGTAGATATACGTTGATGTGCTATCCCAACGGCACGGTGGTTGATGATTTGCTCATTTACCGCCGTACCGATAGCTCCTTTTTAGTGGTTATGAATGCTGCTAACACAGAGAAAGATCTTGCTTGGATTACCTCCCAAAACCCAGAATCACATAGGTGTCCGCAAGTGGTTGATCTCTCTATAGGTACTGTGCAGATTGCATTGCAAGGACCGTTGTCTGTAGCAATTCTCTCAAAGCTTGTTGAGGATTGTGATTCAATAAAAGGCTTTACGTTTAGAAGTCAGGTTGAAGTCGGGGATGTGATGGCTTTGGTCAGTAGAACTGGCTATACGGGAGAGGATGGCTTTGAACTCTATTGCGCGAGTGATGATGGGCCTCAGTTATGGAATACTCTTTTGCAGGCAGGCTGTGACCAAGGGCTTGTACCCTGTGGCTTAGGGTGCAGGGATACGTTGCGCATGGAAGCCAAGCTTCCTCTCTATGGTCATGAAATCAGTGATGCCATTACCCCTCTTGAAGCGAACCTCGGAGTATTTGTGAAGTTGGATAAGGATTGTTTCTGTGGGAAGGAAGTGCTGCTAAAACAGAAAGAAGAAGGTATCCCAAGAACCTTGAGAGGTATCGAGATGATTGACAAGGCTGTGCCCAGAGGGGGATATCCGGTCTTTCATGGAGATGAGGAAATCGGGTTTGTCACCAGTGGGACGAAAAGTCCGACCTTGGGAATTTTTTGTGCCTATGTGATGATCAAACGTGACACTGGTTTGAAATTTGGAGACCAGCTTCAGATTCTTATCCATGGGCAGAAAAAGCGTGCCAAACTGGTCAAAACCCCCTTCTACAAGCATGGAGTACCCTATACAAAACAGTGAAGATACAAATACAAAATCATGCACCCGAAGGATTCATAGCCCTTGATAATTCAGCCTTGATATATCCTCCTACAGAGGCCATCTTCAATGCAAATACGTTTCGCGTATCTCTTGATGTACGTATAACCGTTAAGAAAGAAATCCTTGAACAAGCAGCTGTGGATGTACTTGGAAGATGTTCGTATGCAAGAGTCAGTCTTCACTCTGGATTTTTTTGGTATTACCTCAGCCCGAATCCCAAAGATATGGTAATACATCGAGAAGGTTCGTATCCAAGTGGCAGGATTGTCTTCAAAGAGAATAATGGATATCTCTTCAAGATTCTCTACAGCAACCATAGAATTGCTTTGGAGTGTTTTCATGCGCTCACTGATGGTTCCGGAGCTTTGGCTTATCTGAAGTTGTTGGTCCAACGCTACTATGAACTTTCAGGCTATACATCTTTCCAATTCCCTGGAGGTCTGAAGTTTTCTGATCGTCCAACAAAACAAGAGTTCAGTGATCCCTTTCAACACCTGTATGACCGGACATTACCCTCTTATCCAACCATAAGCAAAGCTTTTCATTTTAAAGGGCAGGGTGATTTTGATGATCGGGTGAAGGTGATCAGTGCCTCGATTAAGGCTGATACCATCAAACAGAAGGCTAAGGAAAGGAATCTGACCATCACAGAGTATCTTTGTAGTGTATATTTATTTACATTACAAGAATTGCAAAGCAGGGAAGTCCCAAAACAGAGAAAAAGAAAACCAATTCGGTTGTCCGTTCCTATGAACCTGCGAAAAATCTTTGGTTATGAAACAATGAGAAACTTCACCCTCTTTGCAGTAGTGGGAATCGAACCCGCTTTAGGAAAATACAGCTTTGAGGAAATTACGCAGGAAGTCAAATTGCAAATGGTGCTTGCCCAGTCAAAGAAACGTCTGCTCAGCCAGATCAAAAGGAATGTCGGAGGGGAGCGTAATCTCGCCATCCGATTCGCGCCGAACATCCTGAAGAATCCTCTGTTCAAATTGCTCTCTGACTTCCTTGGAGACGAACAATATTCTGGAATCATTTCCAACCTCGGGTATGTTACTTTGCCACAAGCTCTTGCTGAGGATGTAACGAGAATTGATTTTCATCTTAGCCCGGGGTTGCTGAATAAGGTGGCCTTGGCGGTCATTGGTTACCTTGATACTATAGTGGTGAACTTCACTAGTTTCTTGAATACCGACACTGAATTGGAACGCTTGTTTTGCACTTTCATGGTTGAAGATGGCATAGAAGTGGAAATTGCAACCAATCGAGAAACTGGCAAGGAGGATAAAAAATGGCGTACTGCGTACGATGTGGAGTAAAACTATCACAAGGATCCCATTACTGTGCACTCTGCAAGACTGAGGTTGTGCTCCCTAAAGATATGGAAGAAAATGATTCTAGCCCGCTGTTCGACCAACGGCTTCCTGAAAAGGGATCGAAGGGAGTGAGCAAGACAAAGAAGGGTTTTATTGAATTGGTTATTTCCTTGTTTGTGGTAAGCGAGCTTTCTGTTTTCTTCTCCATGTGGTTGTCAAATACCCTCAACCACAGTTTCATTCCAATGTTCAGCATTGCCATGGCAACACTCACGCTCATCACTGTCGTGTTGAGCAAGCCTTGTTATGTGTCTCAAGCTTCAGTTTTAAGCTTGCTTGTCATACTATATCTCCTCGGTTTGGATTTTCACAATCTGACACTCTCCTGGTCTTTACTTGCCGCTATTTCAGTTGCCTTGTTTTGGGTTTTGTTTGTATTTCCTTTTTCTTCCTGGGCAAAGAGTCATCTCAAGTATGCCACTCTGATTGTATTGTTACTGCTGGTTCTTTATCTTCTTATCATGAATCTATTACTTGCACGCGCCCTGACTTGGTTTGCCCCGGTCGGACTGATGCAATTGTTTGTTGTCCTTGCTCTTGTTTTCTTGTTCTTCCTTTGGCTGACAAAAAGGAAAAATAAGAAAATTCCGATAGCAGATATTATATTTGGATCCTTGTTCGTAGTGCTGTTGTCTCTTTCTGTGTTCGACCTTCTCCTAACCAAGTATCAGATAGGAACGTACTCGCTACGATGGTCAGAAAGTCTTTTCTTCGCCAGTATGATAATACTCGTATTTTTGACAGGCATATCAGTTTCGAGGAGGCTGAGACGGTTTTTTACCAGTCACAACCTGCACAGTTAACAGATGTCAGCATAGTGTGCCCCACTGGCCAAGAGCAAATCTTCTGAGTTGATCCTGATTTGTATGCCTCGCTGTCCTGCACTGACGTAGATGTATGGTTCAAGCTGGGCTAGCTCATCGATAAAGGTTGGAAAGTGTTTCTTCATCCCCAATGGAGAACACCCTCCCCGTATATATCCTGTTACTTGTTGTAGTTGGTCCATTTTTAGCAGCTGAAGATCCTTGCTTTCGGTCAAGGTGCGTGCTTTCTTGATGTTTACCGTGCTTAGGGCGGGAATGCAAAATACAAAGATCTGTTTGCTGCTGTCCTGCATTACTATGGTTTTGTAGACGAGTGAAGGGGATAGTCCTGCAGCTTCGCTGGCGTGCTCCGCATCCAAGTGCTCTTCATCCCAGTTGTAGCTGACCACATCATAGCTGATGTTCATGGACTCAAGGATGCGCATTGCATTGGTCTTTTTCATGCTTGCATCCTAGTCATTTTTAAGCTGATATACAACAGTTAAAAAAAACCACGCTTGAGATGTCTCATGCGTGGTTTTTTGATTGTTCAAAGTGCTATTTATCATCAATCGCGAAAGAAGTTCCCAACGCCGCAGGTGAGGCAAAAGACCCTTTTTTCTTCTGGTTCACGATGGTCATGATCGATAGAACCAGAAGGGTAATCAAGTACGGGGAGAATCCCAAGAACTGGGCAGGAATGACCATTCTGAATCCTGCTGCTTGCAAGCTGAATTGCAAACTGGTGATTCCGCCGAACACCAAGGTCCCAATAACCACGCGTCCTGGGTTCCAAGTTGAGAAAATGACCAGCGCAATTACAATCCAGCCCTTGCCTCCGGTCATGCCCTCATTCCAGCTTGGAATAAAACTAAGGGAAAGACAGGCTCCTCCAAGACCAGCGAAAACACCACCAAGAGTCGTGTAAAGATACCTGATCTTCGACACCGAAATACCCATGGAAGCTGCTGTTTTCGGGTTCTCTCCAACCGCACGAACCACCATCCCATATTTGGTCTTATACATGAAGAACCAAGCAAAAGGAAGGAGGAAATAGAGTGCGTAGGTGAGAATGCTGACATTGAAAAGAGCTCCGATGATGGGAATGTCACTAAGAAGCGGAATAGAGATATTGTCGAATTTTGAAGAAAGATTCATTCCTGTAAGGTTGAATCGATTGGTTGCAGGACCCAGCCGTTGACCAAGGAAATTTGCCAGTCCTGTGCCGAACATGGTGATGGCAAGGCCTGAAACAACTTGGTTTGCACGCATAGTGATGCAAAGAAAAGCATGCAGAAGAGAGAGAATTGCACCTACGAACATGGCCATCAAAAGCCCTAAGAAGAGACTTCCTGTATTAAAGGCTGTAGCAAAGCCTGCCAGCGCTCCCATAAGCATCGTGCCCTCCATGCCGAGGTTCAGTACTCCTGTCTTCTCGGTAAAAACTTCTCCGAGTGTTGCATAGGTCAAAGAAGTACCCATGGCAAGTGTTGCAGCGAGAAGCCTGGTGAAGAAATCGAAGAAGTTCATGCAGTTGCCTCCTTGTGTTTGGTATGAACAACCAGTTTATAGTCGGTGAAGACACTGCCTGCAAGCAGGGGAATGAGAATCAAGCCTTGCATGACTTCACCCATGGCAGAAGGAAGCCTTAAGATTTGCAGGGCATCGGATCCTGTCTCCAGTGCTGCCATGATCAAGGCCACTATGATCGAGGCAAAAGGATTGAGTCCACTCATCCATGCGACGATGATGCCGGTAAAACCATATCCTGAATTCACACCCTTGGTAAGTTGATGAGTGATGGCCGCGGAGTCTATGACCCCTGCCAAGCCGGCAATGCCACCACTGAGCAACATGGCGAGGATGATATTCTTCCTGATCGATACTCCCTGGCAACGAGCTGCCCGTTGGTTTTTTCCAATCATGTTTAATTCAAATCCCCAACGAGTCTTATACAGAACAAACCAAAGAATGACGACGAGGATAAGAGCAAAATAAATGCCGGCATGAACTCGTCCCCAGATACGAGGCAGCCAGGCAGCCTCAGGATAGAGGATCGTGCCCATGTTCCCGCGGGGGGCCTTCCATGCAGTGATGTACAGGTATTCTGCATACCCGATGATAATGTAGTTCATCATCAAGGTTGTCAGTGTTTCATCGACACCCCACTGAGCTTTCAATACACCAGGAATACCACCCCAAAGAGCACCGAAAAGAATGCCGACCAGCATCCCGACCGCAAGCAACAAGGCATCAGGGACGAAGGTCCAGAACTGCATTACCCAGGTGATTCCGATTACACCGCTGACATATTGACCTTCTGCTCCGATGTTCCAAAATTTCAGTCTGAAAGCCACACCAACCGCAAGGCCGCAGAGGAGCATGGGAATAGCCTTTGCAATGGTGTATTGCGTCCTCGTCTGACTGCCGAAGGCTCCTCTGATCATTGCACTGTAGGTTTGAATTGGGTTTGCCTTTACGAGGGCAAGCACCAGAGCTCCCAGAATAAAAGAAATCAAGAGGCTGATGATCGGGACCAGAACAACCATTCTCTTGGAACGATAATCTCGTTTCTCCAAGCCAAGTCTCATACTTGCCCCCCTTGCACGCCAGCCATCAACATGCCCAGGTTTTCTATGCTGGCATTCTTTGCATCGACAGTATCCATGATTCTTCCTTCAAACATGACCGCTATCCTATCGGCGACCATCATCAATTCTTCGAGTTCCTCACTTACCAACAGCACAGCATTGCCTTTATCGCGTTGTTTGATAAGATTCTGTCTTACCGCTTCAGTAGCACCTACATCCAATCCTCTGGATGGGTAGACAGCAATGAGTATTCCTCCGCAAGAATCAATTTCTCGAGCGAGTATTGTCTTTTGGATATTGCCCCCACTGAGAAATTTTACCCTTGTGTCTTGACTAGGTGTCTTGATCGTAAAGACTTCAATCAGATGATCTGCAAATTTTCGTACCCAGCCTCTTTTTATGATGCTGTGTGAGGAAAGTTCTTCTGTACGGTATTTTTTCATGGAGAGGTTGTCTCCGACACTCATGTCACCCACGACACCCATTCGTCCTCTGTCGGCGGGGATGTGACTGACTCCGTTCTTAATGATCTGTAGCGGGGTTTTGTTTGTCATGTCTTTACCGTTGAGGAATATTGAACCGCTATCGACTTTCAGTAAGCCGGTAAGAGCCTCTGTAAGCTGCTGCTGACCGTTTCCTGCGACGCCGGCGATCCCGAGGATTTCTCCACCCCGGATGGACAATGAGACGCTATCCAGTACTGGTTTTCCACCACCGATTGGGTACACGGTAACGTCTTTTGTCTCAACCATGATTTCGCCAGGATTATAGGGGCCTCGTTCGAGCGAAAAAAGTATATCCCTTCCCACCATCATGTTGGCAAGATCCTGTACTTTTTTGATCGTTTTTGTTGGACAGCTAGATACACTCTTTCCTCGTCTGAGAACCTGAACCGTATGGCTGAATTCCATGACCTCATCCATTTTGTGGGTGATGAAGATGGCACTTTTCCCTTCAGCGAGCATCTTTTTCAGAATTTCGTTCAGGTCCCTTGATTCTTTCGGGGTAAGAACTGCTGTTGGTTCATCAAGAATAAGTATATCGGCTCCCCTGTAGAGAAGCTTGAGAATCTCAACGCGTTGTTGTTCTCCTACAGAAAGATCCTGTATGACCTTGTCAGGATATACCTGCAGACCATATCGTTTACTCAATTCAGTAATTTTGGCTTTTATCTCAGCCATCGGCGGAACAAAAGGAAGGTCCTTCATACCAAGGATGATGTTCTCTGCCACTGTCATATTTCCCACAAGCATGAACTCTTGATGGATCATTCCGATTCCCAAAGCCATAGAGTCTTGTGGACTATGTATTTCTACATGTTTCTCTTTTACAAAAATTTCCCCGCTATCCGGTCGATAAAGACCGACGAGCATGTTCATCAGGGTACTTTTGCCCGCTCCGTTTTCACCAAGAAGGGCAAGGATTTCACCTCGATGAAGCGTTAAGTTGACCTGATCATTGGCAAGAACTCCGGGAAAATGCTTGGTTATATTGACCATACGCACAACGGGATTTCCGTCGGTGTTGATATCACTCATATTTCTGTCTTCTTACGGTACCCTGAAAAAGGGTGGGATGATTCAGTATTACGTAGAGGCGGGCGTTTGCCCGCCCCTAATCCAATTAGGAAATGGTGGTTAGTTCACTCGACCGATGACGCCTTGCACGAACCAGTCCATGGTGAGCATTGCTTCGTCGCTCATCTTTTCTCCAGCTCTCTGGCGAAGTGCGCCGGTATTGTCTCTCAGCTCGCCCCAGAAGACATCCCACAGCTCGTCATGGATCTGTGTCTGCTTGGCTTCAACCTGAGCTACGAAATCGGCAGGAACAAGAGGAGAAACAGGAGAAAGATGAATCATCTCATCCTCAAGTCCACCCCAGTAACTCTGACTCTTCCAGGTGCCGTCAAATACACTCTGTACAGTAGGAATCATGTAGTTGCCCCAGTTCCACATCGGGGAGACGAGAATGCGGTCATCGCCGATCATGCCGCGGAAGTCAGCATTGTAACCGACAGCATACTTGCCGCGTTCGATTGCTGCCTTTGCAGGCTCGGTGGTATCCTGGTGCTGTGCAATGACGTCACAACCTTGGTCGAGCAGAGCAACTGCACCCTGTCTCTCAAGAGAAGGATCATACCAAGTGTTGGTCCATACAACAGTGACAGTAGCATTGGGGTTGATGGATCTTGCACCAAGAGTGAATGCATTGATGCCTCTTACAACCTCAGGAGTGTTGTAAGCGCCGACATAGCCGAGCTTGCCCGATGGGGACATCTTGGCTGCAATCATTCCTGAGAGGTAACGCATCTGGTACATTCTACCAAAATAGTTGCTCATGTTGTCATGTGACAGATAGCCTGCGCAGTGTTCGAAATAGACGTTCGGATACCGCTTGGCAACATTGAGCATGTACTGCTGGTAGTTGTAAGAGTTTGCAAAAATGATTTTGCACCCTTCATCGATGAGGCTTTCCATGACACGTTCGCTGATTTCAGTTTCAGGAATAGCTTCCATGCGAATCACTTCAACCTTGTCTCCGAAATGCTCCTCGACTGCAATTGTCCCCTGGTCGTGCATGTAGGAATACCCCATGTCACCAGGAGGGCTGACGTAGATGACCCCAATCTTCAGTGGAGCATCGTCTGCTTTGACAGTCTCTTTTGTTCCTTGTGCAAAGACAAGAGAAGAGACCAACAGTACGCTCAGCAAGAGAACAATACCTTTTTTCATGATTTTCTCCTTAGCAAAAATGTGTGATGGTGTTGATAGTACTTCAAGAACCTCAACAATTACAAATTATACGGGACGTTTTTTCCGCTGTCAAAAGAAAGTTGAGAAACATGAAAATATGTAAAACTCAGAGTTTTATAAAAAAATCACGGTAAAGTAAAAAATCATACTGAAATAATTCCATTTACATAAAAATGCAACAAAATTAAAAAATGTTGTAATTAACAAAGGAAAAACGGGGAAAACTGATTAACAACTGATTGGTTTGTTGCAAAAAAGTACTATAGGTTACAATTATGGAAACAATAAAGTTGTACTGATTGCGAATATGCAACAATTTGTTTCTCGAAAACTTTCTTGTTTTTACTACCGTTTTTATATTATAAAGATAGATATGCCTTGTTTGCACGTTTGACAAATGATAGGATGGGACATCCTGTCCCTCTGTCATTTTAAAAACACTGGTATATGAAGGATCCTAAAGATATGAATAAGAGAAGAGTTTTCGTTATTGCCTTGCTTTTGATTCTTATGAGCTGTACAGCGACACTCGCTGCCCAGCAGGCAGGCCTGGTTGTTCGATCGCCCTTGTTCGGTCCGGCTCAGAAGGAAAGCATCAGCAGTCAATCTCTCGAAGTTCAGTCCTTTTCAAGACAGCTTGGGGGGGCGGTCCCCTCAATTGCCATGGATGCAGAACAACGAGTGCTCAGTGCCATCGGCAGTGGGATTTACCCTGTAACACCCGGGGATATGTATCGACTGGTGTATCTTGATGGAATGAAGACGGTCACTGTTGATCTGCAGGTGGATGAACGATGTGAAGTTGTGATTCCTTCTTTGGGGACTCTCAGCGGAGCACACCTCACCTTTGTGGAATTCAGGAATCTCATCCTATCTACAGTAAAGACGTACCACACGTACTCCAATCCTCAGCTGGTGCTTCTCAGAACCGGTGCGTATACCGTTACTGTTGTAGGGGAAGTATCAGGCACCAGAGTTGTTCCTGCCTGGGGGTTGACCAGACTCAGTGAGGTGATTTCAAGCGCCACTTCCTTTGCTTCCACCAGGGAAGTGACTATCACAAGACGAGATGGCACCACCCAATCTTATGATTTATTCAAAGCGCTAAGACGCGGTGCATTGGACGAAGATCCTCTGCTTTGCAGCGGTGATGTAATTACTCTAACCCGTGCTCAGAGAATGATCATTCTAGGAGGAAGAGTATATGAGGCAGGGACCTATCAGCTTTTGGAGCATGAAGGAATCGCTGATTTAATTACCTCCTATGGCAAGGGTATGCTCAATGGATCTGATGTTCAGAACATCAGAGTGCAACGATACAACAGTGAAAGTGGTCTTTGGGACGTTCACTATGTTGACTTGTTCAACCATGAATCCTTTGAGTTGGTTCATCTCGACCAGGTCTTTGTGGATCCTTTGGTGCAAAGATCCCAGAGTATTACCATAGAGGGAGCTGTGAGTGCCAATGAAGTGTACGATGAACTCTCTTCAACCGCTCTCGTAGGGTTCACCTCTGGAAGAATTTTCTATCAATTTTATCCCCGCGAAACATTGAAACAGATGTTTGAGACAATCTCTGTTCGTCTCCTCTCTGTAAGCGACCTTGATGGCTCCTATTTACTGAGAGAAGGAAGGCGGATTCCCATAAAAGTCCAGCAGATACTCTATGGCAATGACATTCAAGGAAACATGGTCCTGGAAAGTGGCGATGTCGTGGTGATTCCCTTCTCCCAACGTCTTGTCAGTGTAAGTGGAGCTGTCGGAAGGTCGGGCGTGTTTGCCTGGGTTCCTGATAAAGGGGTGAATTACTACATCTCATTGGCCGGTGGCATCAGCGACGATGCTGCATATCCTACTTCCATCAAGGTCCATGGGCCCAATGGTGAGAGACTTGCTTCCAACGAGATGATTCAGCCGGAGTCCACCATCATCGTTGCGAAGAATACCTTTGTACGGGATATTGCCCCAACAGTTGCTGTCATTGGCTTGGTGAGCTCAATTTTGGGTATCATCGCCACTGTAGTGAACATCATCATCGACGCGAAATCCCTCTAGGAGCAATGTAATGAACCAGCAAGAAGAATTTCAACACCCCATTTCCTCCTTTGACGGTGCAGACGAAGGGATTTCTATAGCAGAACTGTTTCATATCTTCAGAAAACGATTCAGGTGGTTTATTCTTGGATTGGTTTTGGTTATGGCTTTGGCTGTCGGATATTTGCAAATTACGGTACCTGAGTATGAAAGTCAGGTCTCTGTTCTGGTGGATCCGATCCAGAAGTCTTCCAGTTTTGAAGGTCTGTTGGATATGTCCGGATCATCGACGAAAATTGCTACCGAGGTGGAGCTCATCACCAGTCGTAGGAATATTGAATTTGCGTTGGGTACTCTTGACCTTGCATCATACAGGGATTCTGATGGTAATGCCTATTCTGATCCACTGGTTCTTGGAAATGTCAAAAACCGTATTGTCGTGTCCACTGTCAAAGATACAAATATTGTCAAGATTACCGTAACAGACCAAAATCCCGCCTTTGCCCGGGATTTGTCAAATGCATTGGCTGCAAGCTACGATGAACTATTGACCGGTATCTCAAAGAACTCCAAGACGGCACAAAGAGAGTTTATAGAATCGCAGATACCAATAAATGACAGAGCGCTCTCGATTGCAAGTGATGCCCTAGGGGACTTTCGTGAGACAAGCGATATAATCCAGCTTTCCGATAAGAGCTCTCTCTTGGTTGAACAGATTTCATACTTTACCCTGCGCTTGGAACCTTTGAAGTTGCAGCGGATAGAAGCGCTCTCATTTATAGACGGGTATCATAGAACAATTTCTGATGCCAATCTTGTAGTTGGCTACAGCATTGATGCTCTTAAGAATGATCCTGTTGTCTCTAGGCTTCTGCAGGACTTATCAGCACGAAAGACTGAGCTGACAATGTATGAATCTCTTCCGGGAGCAAGTATCAGTGCAGTTGATTCGAGCGGATCTTCTGTCTTTAGTTCTTCAAATCGATTGCATGTGATCAACAGCGCTGTCTCTGATGTTTCACGGCAACTTGTTGACCGCATAGCTACGTTGACTCGAGCATATGGAACAGAAGCGTATACACAAGCCTTGATGCAGGTTCTTACTACAGACGTAGGCATCGAGGTGCTTCAGAACAGGGCTGATGTATTCTCAAATGAGCTCAGTCAGCTGCCGGTGCTTGAGCGCAGACTCTCCGAATTGACCAGAGATGTACAAATCTATGAGGCAATCGGCCTTAAATTAAGAGAGATGCTTGAAGAGGTAAAATTGATTGAGGCTGCTGTAACCGGCAACGTGACAGTTGTAGATGAAGCGGTTTTGCCAAAGAACCCTGTCAGTCCAAACAAGCTTCTCATTCTTGCTGTAGCAATTTTGCTCGGGTGTGCAATCGGGCTTTTGATGACATTGGGCATTGAGGCGCTTGAGACTTCAATACAAAGTGAGCAACAGATACATAAGATTGTGGGAAAGGAGTTTCCAGTTTTGGGTTGGATTCCTCTTATGAGGGTTTCTTCCTCAGAAAAGTATCCAACGCTTGCAGTATACAATGATCCTCTTTCTTTTGAATCAGAGCGTTTTAAATTGATTGCCAACTTATTGCATAACAAAAGTGAGAACCAAGTCTATTCCATCACCAGTTGTGCAATGGCTGAAGGTAAAAGCACCATTATCGGTAATATTGCCCTTGCTTTGGCACAGATGGGAAGTAAGGTGCTTGTCATTGATGGAGATTTGCGTCTGCCTTCGATGGAGCGCTATTTTAGATTGAAGCATCGTGAAATAGGTTTGGTTGACTATGTAGCCAAAAAAATCACTCTTGAGCAATGTATTGTACAGCCTTTTGAGAAGGTTCCTACCTTGCATCTGCTACCTCCGGGTAATGCTCCTTTGGTTCCTGCAGCAATCTTTTCCAATCCCCGATATGCACAAACCATCAAGGCCTTGCGTTCTCAATATGATTTCATCATCATTGATGCTCCTCCGCTTGATTCTGCAAGTGAGCTTCTCTCCATCAGCAAACATGTCGATGGATTGATTGTGACCGTGAGAGCAGGAATCACCAGCAAGGGAAGTCTGTATGATTTGGTATCGAATTTACGTACGGCAAAGGCTCCTTTGATAGGTTTTGTGTTCAATGGGGTGATGCCTGGGGCCATCTCCAGCTATGGCTATGGCTATGGCTACGGCTACGGAAGAGGCTACAGTTCTTATGCCTATCGTTATGGATATGGGTACAGTGGAGCCAAGCAAGGTAAAAAGAAGCACAAGAGCCATTTGCGTGGTCGCTCGATATCCTGGTATAGAAAACGATATAAAATAGATCTTAAGATGCGCGGTAAAATACTTACCGAGCAGTTTGAACCGGTGCTTGCCTTTGGCCCGGACAGCCCTTATGCTACTATGCAGGATTGGTCACAGGCCCTCAGGGACATGGATGACGATGTATCTGTTGTCGAAGTAAACAAGGTTGCACCTGCAACAGAGATACGCAAGGATGAGGTATTAAAGGAGACGTTGGATCCTCTTGCTCAAATTGAAGAGGATGTAGCGGCTTCCGGGAAAAAAAATGAGCAGGAGAGCTAGACAGATCGGGTGCACTCTGGTATTGTTCTGAAAAAGAAAATGTCAGGAGGAAGCCGATGAAAAGTACAGGTCGTACAAATATGTATCTAACCATTGGCATTCCAATCAAATACACAAAAAAGTCGGTCAATTGACCGACTTTTTTTTACGAAGGAGTCAAGATGAAACAACAAAGCGTGTTTGCTTCCAGGTCACTGTGCATCATTGAGGATTTCAGCAAAGAAGAACGCATGTATCTCTTTGAGCAAACCAAAACCCTCAAGAAGGCAATGGAAGAACAGAACGAGGAGATCCTTTCTCAGTTTCGTATCAACGATCAGGATTTTGGTATTTATGAAGTGTTTCTAGAAGACAGCACCAGAACGAAAGAATCCTTTCGCAATGCAGCGAATTTTCATCATGCGAAGGTCTCTGAGCTCAACAGCGATAGTTCCTCCTTCAACAAGGGAGAAAGCTACGCCGATACGTTCAATACCCTCAGTGGGTATGCAAACACCATCTTTATCATCAGAAGCAAAGTCGAAGGGGTTTGTCGCCATCTTGAAGATGTGTGTTCAGCGTATGCAAAACGTAACAAGCTGTACAGAAAACCTGCTTTTATCAACGCAGGGGATGGCAAGCATGAGCATCCGACCCAAGAGTTATTGGATGAGTTCACTTTTCTTGAAGACAATGATTGGAGTCAGGATTCATTGCATCTGGCTCTTGTCGGCGATTTGTTCCATGGACGTACCGTTCACTCCAAGGCAGATGGCCTAACGCTCTTCTCTTCAGTGAAGGTTGACTTGATAGCTCCTCAGGAATTGGCCATGCCTGAACACTATGTCCTGAAGATGAAGCAGAACGGCTTTCAAGTCAGGATGTTTCCCTCTATCGAATCATACCTGGAACAAGATGATGTTGCAGATAAGTGGTATTTCACTCGTCCTCAGCTAGAGCGCATGGGAGATCGAATTTTGCAAAGACAGGAAGAGTTGCGACGCAGTATCACCTTCAGGAAAGAATTTCTGCAGAAGATCAGCTCAAATACTAAGTTTTATCACCCACTTCCACGCCACAAACATACTCCAACCATTCCTACCTGGCTAGATGAAACCCCTCATAATGGTTGGGAACGGCAATCGATCAATGGCATGTATGTGAGAATTGTGCTTCTTTCTTTGATAGCAGGAAGGATCGGTTCTGATTTTGTCCCTTCCCACATGCCTTGTCACCAAGAAGAGGTGGATTACATCACAGAGGTGGATCTCGGTCTGCGGCCGGTCAAGGAAAAGGTTGTCAGCGAAGGCGTTCATCCGATCCATGATGGTTTGGTGATAGATCATATCCTTCAAGGGGATGATCCTAGTGATATCCGCGATCATATGCGCTTGATCAGCAGTGTGCTCAATCTAGATGAAGGCAAAGGTGGAGAGTGGGTCAGTACCGGTCAGAATGATGAGAAGAAGTTCAAAGGAATCATCTTTCGGCCCGGGTCTTTTGAATTGGATCGTAAGCAACTGAAGCGATTGGCTGCTGTGGCGCCTGGCTGTACCTTGAATTTAATCAAAGAGGGTAAGGTGGTACACAAATTCAGGCTCAAGATGCCCCCTAGGATTTACAATTTTGAGGATCTTGCCTGTACAAATGAGTCTTGCATATCCCATCCTGACCAAGGAGAAGGTGTCCCCGCTCTTTTTACAAGGACCAACGACAACCGTTTTGCTTGTGCCTATTGTACAAAGAACCATACCTTCAAGGAAATCTGGAAGAGTAGGCATAAATAGGGTAGACTAGGAGCATCATGAAACAATTACAGACAATCACCGACACGTATGGACCAAAACTGGCGGAAATGGCTCTCAAATTAGGAGCCATCAAACTGAGAGTGCAAGATCCCTTTACCTGGGCGAGCGGGTATCGGATGCCAATTTATAATGACAACCGCCGATTGCTTGCACAAAGTGAGGCCCGCTCATTGGTCGGCGAAGCATTTGAAAAAATGCTCAAAGCCTTGGATTTTGATCCAGATTGTATTGCCGGGACTGCTACTGCAGGAATTCCCCATGCAACTACTCTTGCCGACAGACTTGCAAAGCCATTGAGCTATATCCGCAGTTCGGGAAAAGACCATGGGCTTGGGCAACAGATCGAAGGCTTGGGCAATAGTAAAAGCTATGAAGGGTCAAGTGTACTCTTGATAGAGGATCTCATTTCGACCGGAGGGTCCTCCATCAAGGCTGTAGAGGCTATCGTCAAGGCCGATGGCAGGTGTCCTTACACCTTGGCGATCTTCACCTATGGGTTCTCTGCAGCAGTTGATGCCTTTGCTTCACTGAAGCCTAGTTGTGAATTCTTCACCATTCTGGATTATTCGGTAATGGTTGCAAGCGCCTTGGAATCGGGTTATGTAAGTAGTGAAGAGGCAGAGCTTTTGACTCAGTGGAGAGAAGATCCCTTTTGTTGGGGAGAAAAGCATGGATTCCCCCCGATTACCAAGTAGGAGTTGACGATGAGTTATTATGAATTTTTACATGAGAGCGCCAAGCGTTGCGGCAATGTGGCCTGCATGGGCCTGGATCCACAGAGAGAATCCTTGCCCATACACTCTCAGAATATACGGAATGACTTGAATACGTTTTTTCAGCAGCTGTTTCGTCGGATGTCTTTATCAGGGTTGGTTCCTGCGGCATTCAAACCCAATATAGGTTATTACCAGAGCCTCGATCGTCCACGAGAAGAAGATTTTTCCGGTTCTCTAGCCCTTGCTGAATTGTTTGACATGGTGCAGAATTTTTTTCCACAAACACCCATTATCCTTGATAGCAAGCGTGGTGATATAGCTAGAAGCAGCCTCAATTATGCCATGGAAGCGTTCGATTCATGGCAAGCCGATGCAGTTACTGTTGCTCCCTACATGGGCAGTGACAGCGTACAACCTTTCCTGTTTCCCGAAAAAGGTGTTTATATCCTGAATCGAACCAGTAATCCCGGAGGGAGGGACCTTCAGAATTTGCAGGTTGTGAAAGATGATTCCATTCGGGTCCCGTTGTATCAGGAAGTAGCCTCTCAGATAGCCGCATTCAATGCAAAAAGCGGTTGTGTAGGCGCTGTTGTCGGTGCAACAAATGTAGAGGAACTGAAGCAGATAGCCTCCTATTATCAAGAGCTGAATATCCCTCTCTTGATTCCAGGAGTGGGAAGTCAGGGAGGTTCTGCTTCAGAAGTGATGCAGATCCTTCGTTCAGTCTCATATCCTCTTGAACTTGTACGCATCAATAGTTCCAGTGCCCTGACACATCCTTGGAAGAGTTCCCCTGCTCCTGATGACTGGCTTGATATGTGTATTGGGAATCTTAAAAGTTTGCTTGAGGAGACTGCTCTATGAAGGATGTGATCAGGCTGTTGCAAAAAAGACATCTTGACAGTACTGCTCCTGTACTCTTGACTACCGTAAGTGGTGTTGCCTCAACAAAGCCCGCGATGATTACCTATTTTGACAAGAAAGTCGAGAGTATAGGAATCATTACCACTAAAAGCTTTCAGGTCGAGCCGAATCCAGGCAACCGTGAGCCGGTCATCTGTGAGACAGAACCAGGTTGTTTTGGAAATTCAGTGGGGCTCAGAAACCCTGGGATGGAACAAGCCCTCTATGAGCTGAGAAAACTCCGTTCAGAGCAGACCTTTCGCTCTTTGCTTAATGTCTCTCTTTCTGCCTCAACCATAGAGGATTTCATTACCTTGGTTCAGGCATTTGATGAGGTGGCTGATTTGGTGGAGTTGAACTTTTCATGCCCTCATGCCTCGGCAGGGTATGGTTCTTCAATCGGTTGTGATCTGAGTGTTGCCAGCTCCTATGTAAGAGAAATCAAGAAAGCTTGTGCACACTGCAAGGCTCCCTTGTTTGTAAAACTTACGCCTAATGTAGATGATATCGGCTCGATTGCGAAAGCAGTGGTTGAGAGTGGTGCGGACGGCCTGGTCGCCATCAATACGGTAGGCCCGAACATGCATATGGATCCAGTTGCTAAAAAGCCCATTCTCCAAAATAAGCTTGGGGGAAAAGGTGGCTCTAGCGGGCATTCCATCTTCCTAGATGCGTTGCAAGCCATACAGGCCATAAGAAGTGCTGTCGGTGATGAGGTCCCTCTTATCGGCATGGGGGGAGTGTTCACCGGCTCTGAGGCGGCTCTCTGTATAGAGGCGGGAGCGGATGCTGTTGGAATAGGATCAGCTCTAGCAACGGTTGACCAACGTTTTTGGCCAGAGTATCTTCAGGCATTAAAAGCTGATGCTCAGTATATACTGAGAACAAAAAGCAAACGTGACAGTACCTCTACATACATAACTACAGAGCGTAAAATGGCCTACGTACAGCATACAGTCACCGCCATCGAGCACTATGGTAAAGACACGATAATCATCACCCTCGATGGCAAGCTCGATTGCAAGGCAGGACAATTTGCTTTCCTTTGGCTTGCTGGTATCGGAGAAAAGCCCTTTTCTGTGGCTCATAATGATCCTCTTACATTCATAGTGAAGAATAGAGGGCCTTTTTCAGCTGCTTTATGCAAACTTGAGAAAGGGAGCGAAGTGTTTGTCCGCGGCCTGTATGGAGATAAGCTTGAAAACACCAGGACCCAAAAAGCTTTGCTGATAGGAGGTGGAACAGGCGTTGCTGTTTTGCCGTCGCTTGCCAAACAGCTTCAAGAACAGCAGACAGAGATGACTATTTTGGTTGGCACAAGCGAATCAGTTTGTGGCCCAGCTCTTCTGGAAGAACAGTTGTCTTGTTACGGGGATTTTCGTTGTATCGCTGATGATGGAAAACCAGCTCGAGTGTTGGATTTGCTCGACAGCATCGATCTAGATCCTGAGCAAGCTTGCTACTTGGTTGGTCCGGAGATTTTTATGGCGATTGCAGCTAGAAAACTACTCGCCAGATCGATTTCTGAGGAACGTCTCTATCTCTCGATGGAAAGAATGAGTCTTTGTGGTATCGGCCTGTGTGGAGAGTGTGCCTGTGGGGATCGCTTGACCTGTCAATGGGGTACCTTCATGCAGTATTCATATCTTAAGGAGGAAGCTCCCGAGCTAATTGCCTATGATTGATCCTCATGTCCATCTTCGTGATTGGCAACAACGTGAAAAAGAGACCCTTGAGCATGGTATGCATGTGGCTCTTCGTTGCGGCATCGATGAGGCGTTTGATATGCCGAATACCGATCCTCCTCTTACCAATCGAGAGGCGATTCTCCGTAGGTTGGAGGATGCAAGACGTGCCTGCCCTGAGTTTAGATATCACCTTTGGGCTGGTCTGACAGAAGATGAAAAGCAAATCCGTTCCATAGTTGGGGTAGTAAATGAATTATATCCCCAAGTTGTCGGTTTGAAGCTTTTTGCAGGGCATTCTACAGGAAACATGGGATTGATTGATGAACGTGCTCAATTGAGGGTCTATCAGATTCTCGCAAAGTGTGGCTATGACAAGGTTGTCGCAATTCACTGTGAGAAAGAATCCTGTATGTGTCCACAGAAGCAGGACTTGAATGATTTTTCATCTCATTCATTGGCCAGGCCTGTTATGAGTGAAGTGTCATCTGTTTCAGATCAGCTGAGACTGAGTGAGCAAGCCAATTTTAAGGGGCATCTTCATATTTGTCATACCAGCTCAATACAAACCCTGGCTTTGATTCAAAAGGCCAAAGCCAGGCTCAGGAGGGTTTCCTGTGCCGTTACTGCCCATCATGCATTGCTCAGTAGCGAGGATGCGAAAAAACGTTTTTTGTATGCAAAAGTGAATCCCCCGCTTCGTAGCGAAACTGAACGAAGTGCCTTGTTCGCAGCCTTGCTGGAAGGACGCATTGATTGGATAGAGACAGACCATGCCCCTCATACGCTCAAAGATAAGGAACAGGGAGCTTCCGGGCTTCCCGGGTTCAGTGGCTTGTTGTTGCTCGTCAAGGCTCTCATAGAAGCTGGAGCTTCTGATGAACTGCTCTCACGCCTTCTTGGTGGTGCAGTGCAAGAGCTGTTTGACCTTGAGCGTAGAGCGATAGGAATTCCTAGTTATGATGCTCTAGAAAGAATGTCCGAGGCTTCAAAGAGTGAGTACCCCTATGATAGTTATGCCAGCTTGCGATTGCGCTAGAAGATAAGCTCCTGTATACTTGTCCAATTAGGAGGAAGCCTTGATAGATCTTCGAAAGCATTCAAGCAGGCATCTGGAAACAAAACTCGTCTTACCCATTCCCGAAACGAAACGGTATGGTAGAGAGATTCATTATTATCTTTTCAGTCCTCCTCAATTGTATGTCAATCGAAGCACTTATACAGAAGAACGGGTTCTGCATAAATTTCAAAGCCATGGCCGTTATTCCTCTCCGGAAATCACGCTTGAGGAGCTGTTGGATGAGGAGAACGCCTTAAGTCCTCTGACCGTGCTCAAGCATTACGTCGATGACCTGCTTAAGGATGTAACTGCGGTAGCAGAGCGCAATGTAATCCATGAGTTGCAGACTGTAGTAAACTCAGTCCGACATGAGAACAAGGCTTGTCTGCAGGATTGCAAGGATATGGTTAAGTTGGGCATGGTCGATGACCTGGCAATTACCCTGGAGCGATGGATTGAGAATACACAGGAGCTTACCAAGAAGCTTCGGGATTATCTCGAATCCATCAAGTCCAAATTTAGTATGGACAACCGGTTGATGATAGCCTTTTTCTGGGCTGATGAAGCCTTGAGCATCATTTGTGAAAAACAAGCCATCGATTTATATATGGTCAGCAATTCCATCCAACAAAAGGCCCCTTCCGTGCTCGGGGATTTGCTATCCTTCTCTCGCTCTGAGCTGGATTATCGCATAGAGCAGGATTACAGTAGCGGAAGCTCCAATTCTGAGACGGTGCAGTACCGAAAGGCTGTTCTGAAAAAATGGACACAATCCAGTCTCTATCTGGTACCCAGCATCTCGCGTTGGCCAAGGAGAGTAAAGGAAATTCTTGCAGGCACTGCGGCTGCCATAGCCATGGCGTTTGCCACTCTAACTGCAATTTTTGCTGAAGCTACCTTCATCCGCAACAGCCTGCAATGGGCTCTGATTGTCATAATCGGCTATGTTTTCAAAGATCGCATCAAGGAGTGGCTCAGGCTCTTTTTCAATGCTGTTCTGCCTCGGATGATGGCTGATGAAATCTCTTCTTTCATCTCACCCAAGACGAACAAGAAAATTTGTTCAAGTCGGATCAAACTGAAGTTCATTGACCCAGAATCGCTATCGGCACAGATCAAGGAGATCAGGAAAGATAGGAATAATCCTTTCAAGGATATGCTGCCCAAAGAAGATGTCATCCATTATACCCGGGATTTTGTCATGCATCCCCTTTCAAAGCAGGGCTTGGCACGTGAACGGTTCCCTAGAGAAAACAATTTTACCTTGGTTACCCGCATTCGTTTGGATGATTTTCTCAAAGAGATGGATGATCCTAATGATGTGGTATTCAGAATGGACCCAAATGCAGATGAACTTGACCAACTCAATAGTGAACGAGTCTACCATCTGCATTTGGTGATCAGGGAATATTCAAAGAAAGAGGATTTGGACAACTACAGCCATTATACTGTGGTGGTCAATAAATCAGGGATTGTCAGAATCGAGCAGATGCCCCTTGCTTAGAGCCCAATCTTTTCGCTGTTCGAAGCCATCGCCTCGATGGTCAACTCAATGATTCGATTCATCTCTATTCCCAGTTTTTCAGCACCCTTTTCAATAATCTCTCGGTTTACCCCGGCTGCAAATGTTTTGGAAGACCACTTCTTCTTTACCGACTTTATACTCAAGCCTCTCATTTTTTCAGGACGCATCAAGGCTGTGGCGTATATGAGGCCGGTCAATTCATCGATGGTGTAGAGTACCTTCTCCATGAAGTGTTCCGGCTCAACAGCACTGCAGATTCCCCAGCCGTGAGAGCAAACCGAATGGATGAATTGCTCATCGGCATGTATTTCCTGCAGGAGTTCCGGGGCCTTCTTGCAATGCTCCAAGGGAAACATACCCCAATCGATGTCATGCAATAGTCCGACAAGCGACCAATATTCAGAATCATACCCATACTCAAGAGAAAATCGTCGCATGGTTTCCTCTACACAGTATGCATGATAGATAAGAGCTTCATTTGGATTGTATTTTTTCAACAATGCTTCTGCTTCATCTCGTGTAAACATTTTTCCCTCCTACCTAGCGAGTATAGAGTGTTCGTACGTCTTGGAAAAGAGAAAAAAGAACCAGAGTCCTCTTTATTCTTTTTAACTGAGTGTGATACTATAACAATAGTGTTTGTCCTCGACAAAACATCCTATCCAGAAGGAGGGTTTTATGTCTTCTTCAGACGACGGTGGCAGTATAACGCCCCTGCCTAGAAACCAAAAAACAGTTCCTTCCGTCTACAGATATAGGATTTGATTAAGTCCCTTGTTTGTGGAACGGCAAGAGTACCGATATCCACGGAGGACTTATGATCACAACTCGCAAGAACCTTATGAGCCTGAATCCAGGAGACCCCATCCAAGAGGTTCCCTATACTTGGGTTGATGCGCGAAACATCAATCGGGATGACATCACCCAGCTTGAAGAACAGTACCAGATTTCCAGCGAATTGCTTGCAGATATCATGGACCAGGACGAACAGGCCCGCATAGAAAAAGAAGACGATTATGTCGCCTTGATTGTACGTCTGCCCGCCATGGCCGATGATTGCAAAGGAATCAATCAATATGCTGTTCCGTTGGGCATCGTCCTGATTCGAGATACTGTCATAACCATCTGCCAAAGTGACAGCATCGTTCTTGAGGATTTTGCCAAGAACCGCTATCGCCAATATCCGGTGCAGACCATGGAAGGATTTGTGCTCAGTATTCTTGGACGTGCCGTAATGGTGTATATTCGCCTGTTGAAGTATATCAATCGTCAGAAGAGCCAAGTTGAAGAGCAACTGCATAAAAGCATCATGAACTATGAGCTGATACAGTTATTGCAGATTCAAAAATCCTTGACCTATTTCTCTACAAGCCTTGCCACCAATGAGGCGCTTCTTGAGAGGTTGTTGCGTACTCCCTATTTTAGACTTGCAAGCGAGGAAGAAAGAGATTTCCTTGATGATGTGATTACTGACAACAAGCAGGCTATTGAGATGGCAAATATTTATTCCTCAATTCTAACTGGAACAATGGATGCTTTTGCCTCGGTCATCGGAAACAACATGAATGTCATCATGAAGCGCCTGACAATCATATCCATCTCGTTGATGTTTCCCACCTTCGTAACTGGTTTTTATGGTATGAATGTCGAGTTGCCCTTCCAATTGAACCACTTTGCCTGGATAGGGATACTTGCCTTTTGTGGTACCAGTGCCCTCATTGGGGGAATGACGCTCTCTGATCGTAGAAATGCTCGTTTGGTTCAACGTTCGGTTACCGGCATCAGGACGCCTGAAAAAGGGAAACAAAGAAAAAAAAGAAAAAAGCTGCCGTTGCCTGATTGATTTCGCAGGCTTTGCAATGCTACTATCCGACAGTTCTCAAAATGTAGGATGTATATGGACAGTATCGCAGAGCTCTGTTCCGCTTTTGACGGAACGTATGCCGGTCAAGCTATGACTGAGCTTTATTCATTGTATAAAGAGATTGAAGGAAAAACCTCTGCGTTTTGCCTATCCTATAATATTGCATGCGGCCCTGGTTGCGGTACGTGCTGTGAGCACTTCATGCCCGACATCACTGAATGTGAAGCCCGTCTTGTTGCTGCATATGTATTGTTCATACGTAAAGACAAGGGTTTGATGCAGAAGGTAATCGATTCTGTAACGCAGCAAAACGGTCCTTGTCCGCTCTATCGTTTTGATTCTCCCTATCATTGTTCGGTCTATGAGGCAAGGCCTTTGATTTGTCGTTTGTTCGGAGCGTGTGCTTACCAAGACAAGAACGGCAACGCCGTATTCAGACGTTGCCGTTACAATGAGGAACAAACCATGCCTGGATTGCTTGTTTTTGAAGAAGACGTTCCTGTCATGCAGGATTATTCCTATGCCCTTCGTGCCCTTGATGACAGGGAAGGCGAAGTTGGCTTTCTCGCCGACATGGTTGCTGCCATGTTTGACCAGTTGCAATTCTTATCAGGCATGCTGGGCTTTGATGACTCAAATCCTGATGACACCCCAAATCCAATTGCCAGTTAACGAATGACCCGAAGCAGATAGCCGGTTAGATACTCTGATTCTGGAAAAGAGAGACGAATCGGATGGTCTTCTGCTTGGTTGAGCGTCTTGAGAATCTGTATCTCCACTTGAGCATCTTTTGCACTGTAGGCAAGGATCAGGCGAAGCTGTTCTGCACTGATTGCAGAGCTGCAACTGAAGGTGGCAATGATGCCTCCGTTTCGGATTTTTTGCATAGCCAATCGATTGAGATCCTTATAGGCCTTCAAAGCACCTTCTGCTTGAGCTTTTGTCTGGGCTAGTTTAGGAGGATCGAGAATCATCAGGTCATACTGGTCACTTGGTATTTTTCTCATCTGCTCAAAGATGTCACACACCGTGATGCTCGCCTTTTCTCGACTGCCTTGAGGAAGGGTTCCCAGGTCTTGGTTGATGTGGATATGCACTAAGGCTTGCCGTAATGCTTGTTCACTGCTGTCAAAAAGATCGACCTGCTTTGCTCCGGCTCTGAGGGCATGCAAAGAAAAAGCTCCAGTGTAACTGCAAGCATCCAGTACCACTGCATCCTTGGCATAGGGTTCAATGGCCTTGCGATTTTCTCTTTGGTCGCAGTAAAAGCCGCTTTTCTGCCCCTTGCCCGGAATAATCTCATAATAGAGGTTGTCTTCCCTGAACCGCACAGAATCCATGCGTTTTTGGGGGGTGAAAAATTGACCATCCTGATAAAAAAGAACCGCCTCAGAGAGATGTTCTACCGATGAGAAGGAGCTGTCGACGGTAAGAAGCATCAGTGAAGGTTGTAACAAGGACTCAAGTGTTTTGACAATCAAGTCCCGATGATCCCAAGCAACCCGGGCGCTGATGATTATTCTGAGCATGGTACCGTAGACGTCAACCACCAATCCGGGAAGAAAGTCTGCTTCGCCGAATATGATGCGGAAGGTGGTTGTTGCCCCTGCTTTATCGGCAAAGAAAGCTTTTCTTCTGAGCACACTCGAGCTGATGGTCTGGCTCCACCATGTGTCATCGATGATTCTCTTCTCATCCCAGCATAAGAGCCTCAGTGGAATATGGCTTTCTCCGTCATACCACCCCCAAGCAATGAAGGTGCCGTCAAATGTCTCAACTCTAGCGACTCCCTTTTGAATATCTGCGGCATTGTTTGCCAGAGCACCTGAAAAAACCCAAGGATGATGGCGAAGCAATTGTTTTTCCTTGCCATCTTTTATTGTAATGATTTGCATGGTTATACAGTAGACTAAGGACCTTCTTTTGTCAAAACGTTTGTTGACTTGCTCCTAGTACATACCCGATAATGGCCATATGCAGAAACGTGGGCTACAAGCAATTCTTTTTGATATGGATGGAACCTTGATAGATACCATCAAGGATATCCAGTTTGCCATCAATGGTGCTCTTGCATCACAGGCTGTGCTACCGATCAGCGAAGAACAGACAAAGCAGGTTGTTGGCAGGGGTCTGATCAATGCATTGAAAGGGGCCTTGGCCTTACATGCCAAGCAACTTGATGAGCAGAGTTTTGCTTGTATGTATCAGCTGATGATAGAGTTGTATCATGAGCATCCGTGCGATTACAGCCAACCGTATGAGGGTATTGAAGCATTTCTTGAGAGATTGAGTTCTGCTGGGATGGTGCTTGGTATACTCTCCAACAAGGAAGATGCCCTGACTCAGCAGATTGTCAAAAAAGTATTTCCCCATATTGATTTTTCCTGGGTGTGTGGAATGAAGTTGGATGAGCCGAAAAAGCCCGACAAGCATGGTGTCGCCAAGTTTTGCACCTCTGAAGGGCTATGTTTTGATGATGTTTTATACGTCGGTGACAGTGAAGTTGATTACTATACTGCCAAGAACGCTGGTTGTCCGGTTTTTCTTGTCTCTTGGGGTTTTCGGAAGAAAGAAGATCTGCATGCACTGGATGATGCAGTAATCGTCGACTCTGTGGATGAATTGGAGGAAGCAATCTATGCCATACAACGAGAAGGATCTGAAAAATAAGGCTGAAGCCTATCTTAGGGCTGAAAAACAGCAAGTATTTAAAAGTGAGGTTGAAGCTGAGCTGGAACAACGTGCTTGGGACTCTCTGTATGACCGATTTTATACAAGTCTCTCTTTCGGAACCGCTGGAATGCGAGGGATCATCGGTGGTGGCACTAACCGGATGAACAGTTATATGGTTCGAAAGGTAACTCAGGGTTTGAGCGATTATTTGAATGAGAGCAGCAAGAATCCTTCTGTGGTAATCGCCTATGACAGTCGCAACTATAGCGACCTGTTTGCCAAGGAAGCAGCCTTGGTGCTTGCAGCGAACGGGATTTCTGTATTTCTGTATTCAGATCTGCATCCGGTGCCAATGCTCAGTTTTGCTGTTCGATATCTACAAACAACTGCTGGTATTGTAATTACTGCCAGTCACAATCCCTCGAAGTATAATGGATACAAGGTATATTGGCGTGATGGAGGACAAGTGACTCCTCCCCATGATTACAGTATTGCTGATCGAGCGAACGGGGTAAGAGAACAGGACATCAAGGAAACCAGTGAAGAGACGGCCCGCTCAAAAGGGTTGCTGGTACCTGTTTCGGATAAAGTCGACCAAGCATATTACCATGCAGTGCTACAGAATTTACGTCGACCTGCCTTGGTGCAGGATAGCCCCATCACAGTAGTATATACACCCTTGCATGGATCGGGGAATGTGCCGGTACAGCATCTGCTCAAACAAGTAGGGATTACCTGCATTGTTGTAGAGGCTCAGCAAGAACCAGATGGGAATTTCCCCACAGTTACCCTGCCAAATCCAGAACATCCCCAAGCCATGAGCATGGCAATACAGCTGGCTAAAGAGAAGAAAGCCGATATAGTCCTTGGAACGGATCCTGATGCAGACAGGCTGGGTATTGCTATTCCTTCCTCTGATGCAAAGGATGAGTACACCCTGCTCAGCGGCAATCAGATAGCAGCTTTGCTCGCTGATTATCTTGTCTCTGCCGATAAGGAGAAACAGCTAGAGAAGACTCCTCTTGTGGTAAAAAGTCTGGTAACTACAGATTTGGTGAAGGCAATTGTAGAAGCACAGAGTGGTCGTTGCAAGGACGTACTGACTGGATTTAAGTATATTGCAGAGCAAATAGCGGTTTTGGAAGGACCTCAGGGAGAGGGTGAGTACTTTCTCTTTGGTTGTGAGGAAAGTTATGGATATTTGTCACTCAATCAGGTCCGTGACAAAGATGCTGTCAGCACCGCCTTGTTGAGTGTAGAGATGATGTGCTATTGGGCAAAGCAAGGGATGAGCTTGCAACAGAGACTGCAACAGATCTATCAGACATGGGGCTTCTATACAGAGGCTGTGTTTTCAAAGGACTATGAAGGAGCCAAGGGAAAAGAAAAGATGGCTCATATCATGGCAACGTTGCGCAAGCTTAGAGCAGGCGATGTCCTGGCAAAGCAAACAATCCTATCCATTGAAGATTTGCAGGATGGGCAACAGAAGGCATTCCCTTGTTCCGATGTATTGATCATCCGCTTCAAGAATGGGGATAAACTTGTTGTCAGACCCAGTGGAACAGAACCCAAAATCAAGTACTATCTGTTCTTTACGACAAGCGCAGAAGAGCGAAAAGAGTTTGAACGTACCCTTGACGCGCGCATAGAAACTTACAAGGTGGCCCTCTCGTGATTACTTGTTATTATCTTCAAAGACAGAAACGAGAAAGCCTTTGTCTTTCTCCCTATTTGGATGTTGAGAATGCGAATCGCCTACAAGAGGATGAGCAAGTCATCCTTAAAGCCAGCGGTATGCTTACAAAAAACCAAAGGGACGAGGTTTCCTATTGCTTGTACAACGCAATCGATTTCAGCGTGGACCGCTGGATACAGAACAAGCAGTATGTTCCCCGGCTCTTGCTCAGTGCATTGGTGTTCACCGCTGCATATTTTGTGCTCTCTCTTGCTATTCGAGATCCTCTTCCAATGGTTGACGAGTTGTTGATCAGTGGCGGCTTGGCAGTCTTCACCTGGGTTTCTCTTGCTAAGCGCGATACAAGAAGTTCGGTAGCACAAAGAAGACGGAATGCCTTGAAGGTGAAGAGCAGCGAACGCGAAGAAGTCATTGAAGATGAGCTGTTTGCCCTGGAACAGTATATTGATGATCTACACAACGCGGATGCTCTTGAGCTGTGCCATAGTCTGTGTCTTGTTTCAAATCAGCCGTTGAAGCCACTCAGTTATGAAGGCCCAAGTGAGGTGAGCAAGACCTTGTCCCATTTGCTGGATTTGCATCTGCGAGTGAAGGATCGCTCACTATATCGTATTGTTTTGAAGGTTCTGAAGCGCCGACAGCAAAAGAAGAGCGATGCTTCTTTGGCGCAGCACTTGTTTCATCTTCAGGTACAACAGAAGCTTGACCTCCCTCTGCTCGTCTTGGCGGTTCTTCTGATGGAATCCTGATTGAAGCATTTTCCCCTTCCTCCTCTCTTGTATGGGTATGGAAGGTTCCCTGCATTGGTTTCGGCTTTCGGCAATATTCTGTTTGATAGGTCTTTACCTTGCGTGTGCTGAGAGTGTATTGCTTCAGTATCAGTTGGTTGTGGGTTTGCTGTTTGCACTCATTGTTTGTGTTTGGTTGCCTTTCCTTGGCCGAATTCGTTGGAGTGTCCTTTTACTCGCTGGGTTTGGTTACTCTTTTTTCATCCTGCTTGGATGCTCCGTTGGTCGAAATGAGTGCAATCCGGCTTTTGAAAAATCTCGTATCCAGATGCTTGAAGGCTCTCTGGTTCAAGACAGTGCCCGTACCAAGGGTGGAAAACAGGTTGTTCAAATGCGGGTTGAGTCCTGCCAAACCGTAAATGGGTACTGGGGAAGTGCAAAAGGCCTTGTTGTTGCTCTTACCGGGGAGGATGATCTGTTGGTGCAAGGCAGCAGGGTATTGCTCAACGGTTCTTTCTCTGAAGATGGTTCCCTCTTTTTGGCAAAAGAGTTGTTCGTTCTGAGTATTCCGAGGTTGGCTCTTGTCAGAAGATCCTTGCTCAATACCCTGAAGAATCGAGTTTACGCAAACATCAGCGATCCTCAACAAGCAAGCCTTGCCGTTATGCTTCTTCTTGGGCAAAGCTCTGACGATTCTTTTTTATTCAAAGAACAGAGCATTGCTTGTGGATGTGCACATACCCTTGCCTTAAGTGGCATGCATCTGCAAGTCTTCATTCTGCTCAGTAGTCGTTTGTGTATGTTTTTATTCGGAAAAGCCCGAGGAAAGGTATTGGGATCAGTTGTTCCTCTTCTGTATGTCGTTCTCATAGGACCGAAACCCTCCTTGGTTCGAGCGATAGGCATGCATCTGTTTTCTCTGGTTCCTTCTTCTCGGGAATTGGGAGGGGTCCTCTCTTTTTGGGCAACCTGTATAGTGCAACTATTCCTGTTTCCTCATTCTGCATCCTCATATGGGTTTCTCTACTCGTATGCAGCGTATGGTATGCTCATCATAGCGTCTCTCGTTCCCCGAGTACCCTTGAAGCGTACCATGCTAGCTGTCTGTGGTACTGCTCCAGCCTCCTTGATTTTACAAGGCACCTGGAATCTTGCTGGTTTGTTGTACTCTCCCTGTGTGAGTCTTCTGATTCATGCAGCACTATTGGCAAGCCTGGGGGTTGTATGTGAGTTGCCGTTTTCGAATGACTTGTTCTCTTTGACCTCAAAGCTGTTGTTTTCAATATTCAACGTAGGCTCTACGCATTCCTGGAATTTTCATCTTGTTGGATACCTCTTCTACTTCTTGGTTCTGTTGACCTCTTTCGTTGCAATACTCTATGCTAAGGAAGTGCTACGAACACTAAGGAGCGAGCGATATGAGCTGGGATTTTGCCTACGATTCGCCAGGAGCAATCACCGAATTGTTGGCGACAGAGGGTCTTTCGATGACCAAGAAGTTTGGACAGAATTTCCTTCTGTCTGAGGCTGTCCGTCAGCGCATCGTGACAGCTCTTGATGTTGCAGAAGGGCAGAATGTATGGGAGATAGGGCCTGGTATAGGGGCTTTGACGACGCTTTTGCTGGCACAGAAGGTACATCTTACCGCCTTTGAGATTGATTATGGCTTTTGCAACATTTTATCAAACCAAGCTTTCGCAGACGAGAAGAATTTCAAACTCATCAGTGGAGATGCTCTGAAAACTCTTCCAAAGGCTTTGGAAGAAATAGGTTGTCCAGATCGTATTTGTGGAAATCTCCCCTACAATGTAGGGTCCGTATTGATTGCGAAGCTGCTTGAGAGTTCTTATCGTCCCTCCGTTATGGTCTTCACCTTGCAAAAGGAGGTGGTGAATCGTATCTGTGCTGTTGAGGGCTCCAAGGATTGGTCTTCTTTCAGCTTGCTGGGGCAGATGGATTACGACCCCTCTTTAGCATTCAGTATCAACAGCGGGGCTTTTTATCCTCCCCCCAACGTAGATAGCAGTGTGGTTGTGTTTCGGTTACGAAAGCAGAGCAGGGTAGCGGATGCCATTCGTCCTGCATTTATGCTTATGTTGCGTGAATTGTTCTCACAACGAAGGAAGACAATCAAGAATAATCTTCTTGCAGGGAAGGTGGGGTCGCTGATTGGTAAAGAAGGAGTGTCAGCAATTCTAGCCCAATCTTCACTAGATCCAACGTTGCGAGCAGAAGCGCTTTGCTGGGAACAGTTTCTTGCACTCAGCTCGTCTCTCTCCAGCTATCTAGCCAAGTAAATCGACGGTATTGCACGAAGCAGATGAGGCCTCTCAGGTTTAAATCGATCATCATGGCAATCCAGATGCCCAAGAGGCCTAGGGACGTATACTTGAGCAGTAGTATTGCAAGAGGAAGCCTGATCAGCCACATCCCTGTTACAGCAATCAAAAAAGGTCTTCTCGTATCACCCGATCCCCTGAAAATGCCGAAGGCAAGGATGGAGAGGCCAAATCCTGTTTGCGCAAAAGCCTCGATCTTCAGTACTTTTGTGCCAAGTTGAATGACCTGGCTGTCGGAGGTGAAAAATCCCATCAGGATCGAAGCTCCAAAATAGAGCACAAGGCCCATGAAACTCATCAACAAGGTTCCCCACAACATGCAAAGACTGCTGTACTTTCGAGCAAGCTCCCTGTTCTTGCTTCCCAAGGATTGGGCAACCAACGTAGTAGCGGCTGTGGCAAAACCGGAGGATGGCAGATAGGTGATGGATTCAGCGCTGATAGCGAGAAAATGTGCTGCAAGGGCAGTTGTTCCCAATCCTCCCACGAGTTTGGTGAGGGCAATCTGGCCGAGCGAGAGCGTGGAACGTTCAAGAGCCATGGGGAGAGCCAGAGAGAAAGCATCCTTTTGTATGTTGCGATCAAAAATATAGCGTTGTCTTATTTGTAGACGTATAGGAGCATCCGCTCTTGTAATGACATAAAGCAAGAGAAAGCTGGTGATGCCGGCGCTGATCATGGTTCCTAAAGCCGCACCCTTTACACCCAAACCCAAAGCGGGAAGGCTTATAAAACCAAGTTCAATCGTATCAAATATGAAAAATAGATTCAGGGTAACATTCAAAAGGTTGTTTAATCCGTTGAGATACAACGGTGTTCGGGAATCTCCACTGAGTCTGAGAATTGTACTGATGAATATCATGATCATGTTTGCTGTATATCCAACGGCTATGTAGCTGAAATAGGTTCTGGCCAGTGGTATGACTTGTTTTTCAGCTCCCATCCACGTTGGAAGATAATACGCTACAACAAGAAAAACGATTGTAAGAGCCAGCCCTCCATAAAGTGCGGTTGAGAATCCTTGGCGTACGACCTGATTCGCCTTCTGGATGTTTTTTGCCCCAATATTGCGCGCCATAAGGACGCCATAGCCGATGGCAAGGGCGTTCATCCAGCCATTGACCAACCATATGGTGGAGGAGGATACGCTGATAGCTGCAGTAGCCTGCGCCCCTAATGATCCTACCATTGCTGAGTCGATGTACGTTACAGATACTTGCAGTATCTGTTCTAGAATGGTGGGCCAAGCGAGAGCTATGATGATGGTCGCTGGAGCGAGGGATGTATCAAGTAGGTTGAGGGGTTTTTGTGAGCGCAACAAGCAAGGCCTCTCCTTTGAGGCAACGCATTCGAACAGAGAAACGGCAGGAGTCCTGAAACTCCTGCCTGGTTCTCAATCTAGTTTGTTGCAGCTTGGGCAAGAGTGATGGCACTGGTGACCACGATATCCTCGATGGAGCAACCTCTGCTCAAATCGCTGATCGGTTTGGCAAAGCCTTGCAGAATCGGGCCATATGCTTCAGCGCCGGCAAGCCTCTGAACCAGCTTGTATCCGATGTTTCCGGCCTGCAAGTCAGGGAAGATCAGGGTGTTGGCACTTCCGGCAACCGAGGAGCCTGGAGCTTTGCTCTTTGCAACGCTTGGAACGATAGCTGCATCTAATTGTAGTTCGCCCTCGATGGCAAGGGAGGGAAGCTTCTCCTTTACCATATTGGTAGCCTGAACCACCTTGTCAACCAATTCTCCTTTTGCCGATCCCATGGTGGAGTAGCTGAGCATCGCAACCTTGGGTTCCTCGCCTAGGAAGGTCTTGCACGAGATTGCTGAAGCCTCTGCAATCTGGGCAAGTTGCTCTGCGGTAGGGTTTGGAATAGTTGCACAGTCGGCAAAAATAAAGGAACCATTTGCGCCATACTGCTGCTTGTCGGTGGCCATGACAAAACAGGAAGAGGCGAATTTGATACCGGGTTTAGTCTTGATGATGGTAAAAGCAGCCAAGAGAACATCTCCTGTGGTGTTCTGTGCCCCTGCCACCATCGCATCAGCCTTGGAAAGTCGAACCATCATGGCAGAAAAACGCAGAGGGTCGACAATGCTCTGGTAGGCTTCGCTCTCAGTCATTCCCTTGTGCTTACGAAGTTCATAATACTCTTGGGCAAATGCTTCACGATCGATGCTGGTTTTTGGGTCTACAACTGTAATGCCTTCAAGGCTGGTTTGCACTGATAGGGCTGCTTGCTGTATTGCCTCAACTTCACCGACCAAGGTAACTTCTCTTGCAAGTCTTTCGTCGACAATCTTGCGAGCTGCTTGAATGGTTCTCAGCTCAGTTCCTTCTGCGAGGACAAGATGCTTGTTGGCCGCAATAGCTTGGGCCTTCATTTTTTCTGCAAACGTCATGGTTCTGCTCCTTGACAGGAATATGTGATATGTTTGTGCTAGTGTACCACGTTCGCCAACCTTAGAAAAGGGAGAAAAGCTGTTGAACGCTTGCCCGTTGCAGTGCTTTTTGAGTACAATGCCGGCCATGGAAGAAAAGATGCAAGTTGGCGTGTATGGATTGGGACGATTTGGTTCCTTTTGGGCAAAAGAGTTGGCAAGCCATGGATTTAGCGTCAAAGGGTATGGGCGTAGTGCAACACAAGCACCAGAGGGTGTGACATTATCCACAGAAGATGAAGTTCTTTCTTGTTCTGTGCTTTTTTATTGTGTAGCAATAAGTTCATTTCGGTCGGTGCTTGAAAAAACCGCTCACAGAATCAGCGACAACACGGTGGTTATGGATACCTGTTCGGTGAAGCTGTATCCGGCAAAACTGATGCGTCAGCTACTTCCTAAGCAGGTACAAAGCATTGCAACCCATCCTATGTTCGGTCCGGATTCGGGCAAGGACGGTGTACAGGGGTTGCCATTGGTCATCTGTCCGGTTCATTGTGAAGCAAACACCTTGCAGTTTTGGACTGATGAGTTTTCCCGTTGGGATCTTGAAGTAATATCGATGAGTTGTGATCAGCATGACCGCGAGGCGGCTTGGTCTCAGGGCATTACACACTTTGTGGGTAGGACTCTCTCGGAGCTCAGTTTGACTGATACCCTCTTGGCAACAAAAGGATACCGTACTTTGATGACGGTCGTCGAACAGACATGTAATGACCCTATGCAATTATTTTATGACCTGCAACGATTCAACCCCTATGCAAGACAGATGCGCATGGGGCTCAAAGGCGCACTCGATACAGTTATGGAGGCGCTGAAGAAGCAGGAGGAGCTATCTTGAATGTATGTGTATATACTTTAGGCTGTCGTCTCAACCAGTGTGAAAGTGAGGCGATTGCTGATTCCTTTTCAAAGGAAGGCTTTACCATCGTAGATGAACATGGTTCAGCTGAACTGTATATTGTAAATACCTGTACGGTTACCAGCAAGGCAGAACAGAAAGCAAGGCGGATGATTCGCAAGTTTGCCAAACAGGCAATCGTTTTGGCAACCGGTTGCTATGCCCAGGTCAATGCAGATGAACTGGCTCAACTTTCGGATAATGTACTGATTGTTTCTCTACAGAAGAAAGCTCAGCTTTTGCATCTTGCAAAGCATTTGAAGACTTCTCTGGTTTCATCCATGAGTCTTCTTGAGGGATGCAAGTCCTTCAGCGATGAGGAGGTCTCCGTCTTCGATTATGATGCAGAATCGTTTTCGTATCACAGCAGGGCGTATCTGAAGGTACAGGACGGTTGTGACAATGCATGTGCATATTGCAGGGTGCATGTAGCAAGAGGAAAGGCTGTAAGCCTGCCTGTTGAGAAAGCGGTTGAACGGGCTTTGGCTCTTGAAGCTGCAGGCTTTCAGGAAATAATGCTCACCGGAGTCAATCTTACCATGTACGACCACCAAGGAGAGGGTTTGGGAGGTTTGCTGCAAGCCTTGCAAACGAGACTCTCTGACAGGGTGCGCTTGCGGTTGTCTTCCTTGGAGCCGGATCATATTGATGAAAGACTGCTCTTGGCCCTGGAGGATTTTAGAATGCAGCCGCATTTTCATATTCCAGTGCAAAGTGGAAGCGATACTGTGCTGCGAAGTGTAGATCGTCATTACACCATCAAGGATTTGAAAGTCATTTTGGATCGACTGAAGAGCATCAAGGACGATCCCTTTCTCGCTGCTGACATCATCACGGGATTGCCGGCAGAAACAGAACAAGATTTTGAGGAAACGTATCAATTTGTTTTGGATCAGAAATTCTCTGCTTTACATGTGTTTCCTTTCTCTCCAAGACCGGATACCCCGTTGTTTCATGCAAAGAGCCGTGTTGCAGAATCTGTTCGGGATGAACGAGCGGCAAGACTGAGGGCATTGTCGAAGTCCTTGCATACAGAATACAGGAACAGGCAGGTCGGAAAGCGTGCCGAGGCTGTATTGCAAAGTCGAAAAGGCGGCAGCTTTACTGCTTTAAGTGGTAATTATCTTGAATTGAACGTTTTTGATGCTCCCCCGTTCGCAAAGGAGGGCATGCTTGTGCAAGGCAGAATTGGTGAATTTGACCAGAGTTGTGGAAAGATGAGGTTTTTCTGTGATGGCGATCCTCTATGAGACAGAAAGATTGCAGGCTGTATTGGTACGGCCCGATCATGCCCAAGCAATGTTGTCGTATGAGAAACGAAACAAGCTTTTCTTTTCTGTAACCCATCCTCAAAGTTACTATACCCTGGGCTCCTTTGAGGATATATGCCGGCGTCAATGTGCATTGATGGAAGAGAAGAGAATGTTTTCTTTGCTGTTCTTCAAAAAGAACGAGCATAACCATATCTGCTGCACGGTGCAATTAAACCAGATGGTGTACGGTATTTCCCGCAGTGCTAAAATTGGGTATTCAGTAGATAAGGACCTCATTTGCCAAGGATACGGAAAGGAATCGGTTTCTTCAGTGATTCGGCATGCCTTTGACCAGCTGAGACTCCATCGAATCGAGGCCCACATCATGCCTGCGAATACAGCAAGCCTTGCTTTGGCCTCCTCTGTCGGATTCTCTGAGGAAGGCCTTTGCAAAAGCTATCTGCATATCAACGGGAGATGGGAAGATCATCTAAGATTCTCTATTCTTAATGAGCAGAACGTTTTTAAGCTCCCTGAAGGTGATTTTCGGTTCCTGTATCATAACCATGGTGTCAGCACTCACTGATTCCTTGATCCAGACGTTCGATCCCACGATAGCGTTCTTTCCGATGGTAACATCACCCAAGATGGTTGCATTGGAGTAGATTGTCACATTGTCCTCGATGGTTGGATGGCGCTTTGCCCCTCGAATAAGAGTTCCGCAGGCATCCTTTGGGAAACTCAACGCGCCAAGAGTGACACCTTGATAAATCTTTACATGATCACCAATGACTGTCGTCTCTCCAATTACTACACCTGTTCCGTGGTCGATAAAGAACGAGTTGCCGATCCTTGCACCGGGATGGATGTCTATTCCTGTTTCTGCATGGGCATATTCGTTCAACATTCTCGGGATCAAGGGAACGTCCATGAGAAACAGTTGATGGGCAATCCTGTGTACCGTCAATGTTTTAATACAGGGATAGGAGAGGATGATTTCTCGTAGGTTTCTTGCAGCCGGATCTCCTTCAAAAGCCGCCCTTGCATCCAATTTCAAACTGATCCGGATTTGTGGAAGCCTGTGGCAGAGCTGTTGTGTTATTTCATCTGCTTTTTCTTCCAGTTTGCAATCATCCAAGGAGGGGTTCTCATAGCGATAGGCAAGAAAGAGCTGTCCTTTGAGCAACGAACAAGCATTGTTCATCTGCTGAGAAATAATTTCTAGCAAAGGAGTTTCAGAGCGCTCTCTTTTACAGCGACCGGGAAACATGAGTTCTAGAAATTCGTTGGCGATTTGACCGATGACTGTCATCTGCGGCAAAGGCTTGAGTCCATGGAAATTGGCATTTCCTGCGACTCTGTCGAAAGTTCCATAGAAGGAATCGACAAACCTTGCCGCATCAAATTGTTGTTCTTTGCAATCTTTCATGCACTATACCATACGTTTCTTGTAGGCAATGATGCAAGTGCTTAACCCAAAAACTCCTTGATTCGGGACCTGAGATTACGTGAAAGATACACGGCAGCTACAATTTTCAGGCCGTCTCCAAGAAGGAACGGAACCATTCCCACTTCAATTGCTGTTTTCCAGGAAAGCGACCTTGAGTACTTGAGAAAAGGTACTCCGACTGCATAGACGGCAAGGGTTGCAAGAAAGCAGAACAGCAGGCACAAAAGGCTATACATTTTTGGGTTTTCTTCTTTTTTCTTGTAGTTGCCGGCTATTCCCGCCAAGCCTGCTGCAAAGAGCAAGCCAAACAAGTAGCCTCCTGTAGGCCCGAGCAAGAGAGCCAAACCACCTCCGCTGCTGAACACAGGCAGTCCGATTGCCCCAAGCAAGAGGTATATCGCTGTGCTGCTTATAGCTGCCTTTGTTCCTAAAAGGACCCCCGCAAGCAACACAAAGAGGGTTTGCAAGGTTATCGGTACCGGTGGCAAGGGAATGCGAAGGTAGGCTCCAACAATAATCAATGCGCTGAAAAGTGAAATCAGTAAAAGTTGTTTTTGTTTCATGCAAGGAAGGTATCATCCTTTTTTATATATTGTAAACATCCTATAGGTTGACAATCTGTTTATTGCTCTTTTAGTATGCCCACATGAACAGTGCACAACGCTTATTGTATCTTTTGCAAATGCATAGGTCCCGCTATCTGAGTGGACAGGAACTTGCTGATGATCTAGGAATTACCCGGTCTGCAATCTGGAAGGCAATGGAGACACTCAGAAACCAGGGCCATGTCATTGAAGGGGTCTCCAATAGAGGGTATAGATTGCTTACCGTCTCGACACATCTTGATCAAAACAAGCTGAGCCTTTTACTCGATTCGTATCAGGTCCATCTCTTTGACTCGATAGATTCCACCAATCGATATGCAAAACTCTTATCTGCTGAGCAACCTGAGAAAAAACACCTTGTCCTGGCATTTCACCAAAGTGAAGGAAGGGGAAGGCTTGGTCGAGGTTTTTACAGTCCCCAAGGGGGTTTGTATATGAGCATCGTCTTGCCGGCCTGTTTTGCAATGGGTGATGCCATGTTGATCACAAGCGCCAGTAGTGTTGCTCTTGTCCAAGCAATCGAGCAGTACTGCAATAAGCAATGTCAGATCAAATGGGTGAATGATCTCTATCTTGGAGATAAGAAAGTAGCAGGCATCCTTACCGAAGGTGTGATCGGTATAGAAAGCAAAAGACTTTCAGCGGTTGTGATAGGGATCGGGGTGAACCTTTATACCTCACAAAGTGCGTTTGTTCCTGAGTTGAAAGACATCGCAACATCCTTATTTGATGGTGAACAAGATATTCCACAAGGTTTTGATGCAAATGAACTGGTTTGCGCTATTGTAAAAAACCATGATACATTGATCAATTTGCTTCCTGACCGATCATTCTTGGATATGTATAGGGAAAAAAGCATGATCCTCTCCAAGCAAGTACGAGTACATCAAGGAAACACAAGCTATCTTGCTTGGGCAAAAGCAATCGATGACGATGCCCATCTTGTTGTTGAGAGTAGTGATCGAGGTCGGCATGTGCTCAATAGTGGTGAGATCAGCATCCGTCTTGAAGTGTGACTTTGGTTTATTGTATAGTCGGTATCTACAGATATAAGGAATATAGATATGCTAGCAGCAGTACGTGAAACTTGGAAAACCCTCATAGAAGAGCAATTATCCCTCTATGCAAACGAAAAAATGGGAGAAGCTACAACGCTTCCTCCTATATCAGTGCAAACTCCGCCAAAGCCTGAGTTAGGCGACTTGGCCTTTCCTCTGTTTGTATATGCCAAATTGTTGCGCATTGCACCTGCAGCTCTTGCGACTGAGTTGAAAACACGTATTGAGTCTCTTGAAGATCGTGTGAAAGGGGATTTGCTTGTTGCCGGCCCCTATCTGAATGTACGCATCGATATGGCGGATCTATGTCAATCATTGGCTATGAAGATTGCCCAATCAAGAGAGCTCTATGGAACAAACGAGCACCTGAAAAACAAGCGGGTGACCATTGAGTTCAGCTGTCCAAACACCAATAAGCCTTTGCATCTCGGTCATATGAGAAATGACAGCCTTGGAGAGAGTGTGGCTGCGATACTCAAGGCAAATGGTGCTTCGGTGAGAAAGGTAAACCTCATCAACAACAGAGGTGTGCATATTTGTAAATCAATGCTTGCCTATCAGAAGTTCGGAGGGGGGGAGACTCCCTTGTCCAGCGGTATGAAAGGTGATCATCTGGTGGGAAAATACTATGTCAAGTTTGCTTCTTGGGCAAAGGAAGATCCCTCTGCTGAACAGCAGGCGCAAGACATGCTCATCAAATGGGAAGAAGGCGATGAAGAGGTGCTTGCTCTGTGGGAGAAGATGAACGGATGGACTCTTGATGGCCTTGAGCAAAGTTATAAGAGTATGGGAATCAGTTTTGATGCCTATTACTATGAATCGGAGACATATCGCTATGGCAAGGATGAAATACTCAAAGGTTTGAAGGACGGTGTCTTTTATCGTGAAGAGGACGGTTCTGTCTGGGTCGATCTTGAACCTGTGAAGTTGGACAAGAAGGTTCTTCTGCGCAAGGATGGGACCAGCTTGTACATCACCCAGGATGTAGGGACGGCAATTATGCGGCACAAGGACTGGCCTTTCGATTCCCTCATCTATGTCGTTGCGAGTGAGCAGCAATATCACTTCAAGGTATTGTTCTATATATTGAAGCAGCTTGGATATCAATGGGCTGATGACCTGCATCATCTTTCCTATGGTATGGTAAATCTTCCTGACGGCAAGATGAAAAGTCGTGAGGGGACTGTTGTTGATGCAGATGAGCTTGTGAAAACTCTGACAGCCTTGGCAAAAGCCGAGATTATCGAGAAAGAACGACAACAAATGGTTGAGGATGTTGATAAAACCAGTGCTTCTATCGCCTTAGGTGCGTTGAACTATTATTTATTACAAGTGTCTCCTACCAAGGATATGATTTTCAATCCCGCTGAATCAATCTCATTCAACGGAAATACCGGTCCTTATCTGCAGTACATGGGAGCTAGGATCAGCAGTATGTTGGCCAAGTACGAGGCCCAAAGGATATCCGAGGAGGAGCTTGTTTTTGATCCAAGTCTGCTCAGCCTTTCTGATGAACGTGAATTGATCAGGCAGATTGCCTTGTATGGTGAGGTTGTCAAAAAGGCGGGTGAGCAATACGATCCATCTGTGATTTGCAGTTATCTGTATGATCTTTCGAAGCTCTTCAGCCGTTGGTATCATGATAATCCTGTGCTGAAGGCAGGCTCGGAGGCTTTGGTTCGTGCGCGTATCGAACTGGTTAGGATGTCTTTGCAGGTTTTGAAGAATGCGTTCTCCCTGATAGGAATTCCCTTCCTCTCAGCCATGTAGAGAGGCGTTGTAGTGCTTGCAAAACTGCTGGAGGAATCGATGGATTTCCCAATCGATGTCTTCGGTTTCTTCCAGCAGGGTACGTTCGAGGAAGCGCTGCATTGCACACGAGAAGGTAATCACCGCAAAATCTAAATCTTCTATCAAGAGGCGCCCTGTTGAACTGAGAGTCTCCAGCAAGACGAAACTTTGACCTTGGAGCATTTCATCCAAGGTTTTTTTTATGCGCTGTGCTTTTGGATGTATCAGGGCTTCGGTCTCAATTATGCGATAGAAATCACGCATTTGAGGTTCCTCATAGACATCCAGCCAATGCTGCACAGCACGGGTAAGAACCTCTTTGGCATCTCCCTCCAAGCTGATTTTTGCCGTCAGTGAATAGGCAAGGGTGCTGCAGTGTGAAAAGAGGGCATCAATCAAGGCTTCCCTGTTGGCAAAGTGATGAAAAATTGCTGCCTTGCTGATGCCCTGTTCTTGTGCCAATGCACCTAATGATATCGTATTCAGTCCTTTCTCTGATCCCAGCATGAGCATCTTTTGGATGAGTTGTTCTTTGGTTGTTGTGGTATGCATATCTAATACTAACCGAACGGTCGGTAAGTATTCAAGGCCTTTTTCTTTGTTTTTCAATCAATTATTTGCAAAATGCTGTTGCAACTTAGAATTTAAATATGGTATAAGAGACAAGCACAAATTAAACCTAAGGATGAATATCGACATGTACGCACTTGTAGAGATTCTCGGAAAGCAGTACAAGGCCGTCGAAGGGCAAACCGTCCAGGTTGATTATATCAGCCAGAGTGAAGCAGGTTCTACCCTTGAGTATGCCACCGTTCTCGCCGTAGTGGATGAGAGCAATGCAACGTTTGGTACCCCCTATGTAGCCGATGCGGTTGTGAAAGCAACCTTGGTTGGTGATGTGAAGGGTGACAAGATCAGAGTGTTCAAAAAGAAGCGCCGCAAGGGCTACAAGAGAACCCAGGGACACCGTCAGCGGTACTCACTGATCACGATCGACAAGATCATTGCATAAGGAGGACAGAAGATGGCACATAAGAAAGGTGGCGGAAGCTCCCGCAATGGTCGCGACTCCAATGCCCAGAGATTGGGTGTGAAGCGCTTTGGTGGCCAGTTGGTAAAGGCCGGAGAAGTCCTCGTACGTCAGCATGGAACAAAGTTCCACCCTGGTCAGAACGTAGGTCTTGGCTCCGATTATACCCTGTTCGCAAAGGCTGAAGGTACTGTATTGTTCCATAGCAGAAACAATCGGAAGTATATCAGCATCGTAACTGAGTAAAAGGTTAAAAGAACACGTACGCATGTTTGGATTTTCAGACGAGACTTATATTGATGTTGCCTCCGGAAACGGGGGCAACGGTTGTGTTTCCTTCAGACGGGAAAAGTATGTTCCCAAGGGAGGACCGGACGGTGGCGACGGCGGCCGTGGCGGAGACGTGGTTTTTGTCGTCAAGCAGAATCTGAGAACCCTCGCACATCTAAAACTGGTGCGTACGTTTCGGGCAGAGAATGGAAAGAATGGCATGGGCGATCGGTGTTATGGTCGTGATGGGGCAGATGTAGAGATACCGGTCCCTCCAGGAACCGTCATCAAGGATGCCCAAAGCGGTCAGGTCATCAAGGATCTTACCTCCCTCGATCGTTGGGTCTTCTTAACCGGAGGCCGAGGCGGTCAGGGCAATTACCACTTCCGAACTGCCACCAGACAGGCACCGCGCTTCGCTCAGAGTGGAGAGAAAGGTGTTGAGACCCGAGTTGGGGTCGAACTCTTGGTCATCGCAGACATCGGCTTTGTAGGATTCCCGAATGCTGGAAAGTCGAGTTTGCTCAATATGCTTACCAATGCAAGAACCAAGGTAGCGGGGTATCCGTTTACGACAAAGATTCCTCAGCTAGGCATGATGCGCTACGATGAGCATGACATCGTACTTGCCGATATTCCCGGCTTGATTGAAGGGGCCAGTGAGGGGGCAGGGATGGGGATTAAATTCCTCAGACACATCAGCCGAACCAGTGGTCTTGCTTTTATCATCGACCTTTCAGATGATCGATACCTCGATGCCTATGATATACTATGCAAAGAGCTTTCTTCGTTTGAACCCCAGTTGCTTGAAAAGCAGCAGGTCATCATTGGAACAAAAATTGATGAACCTGGTACACTTCCGAGACTGCAAGAGCTGAAGGAGAAATATGCGAATAAGGACGTCCTTGGCCTTTGTGTGTATCTAGATCAGGGAGTGGATGCTGTACGACATGCATTCATCAAGATGGTCAATGCAACACAAACAAATCAGGATGCAGAGCTGTCAGAGGGTGGGTTTACCGCCACTGTTGATCTGGATGCTTACTACCCTGAGGATATAAGCGAGCTCTAGGAGGATTCAGTGGAGCAGGGCAAGTGCACCGCTTTGGTTGGGGGAAGTTTTGATCCCGTACATTGGGGGCATCTTCATCTTGTACATACGGTAGTGGCCGCAACTGCATATCGTCGCTTCATTTTTGTCCCTGTTGGACGAAACAACTTCAAACAGGAACTAGCTCCCCCGATCGATGCTGAGCATAGGGTGAAAATGCTCAAGTTGGGCCTTGATGCATACACTCAAAAGTATCCGGATGATCCTCATCTTGAGTTCATCATCGATGAGTGTGAGTTGCATCGTCCAGGAATTTCGTATACGTATGATACAGTTCTGTATCTCTATAAACAGTACGCGATTACGAACAGGCTTGCCTTGGTCATGGGAGATGATTTGCTTCTTTCTTTGAAGCAGTGGTATGAGTATGATACGTTGAAGAAACTGGTGCGGTTTGTGGTTATTCAGCGAGAGAGACAATCAAGAGTTTCTTTTGTTGATGATGACGCACAGCTGTTATACCTTCAGAATCCACTTTTTGTTGACAGCTCTACCATGATACGGACATCCTGCAAACAAATTGGAAAGGATGAGCAGATTCCTTCACAAATCACCGGTTTGATGCCCGAGGAGGTAGCAAAATATGTCCAGCGACATCGACTCTACCGCTCTTGAACAGTGGGTTCGCTCACATCTCTCGGAAAAACGCTTTATTCATAGTCTTGGGGTGGCACATACATGCATCCTGTTGTCAAAAAAATACAACGAGCGATTTGATGACGATATCCTGTATTCGTGCGGGCTTCTCCATGATATAGCCAGACAGTGGACCGTGAATGATTTGCAACGCTATGCAAAAGAGCACCGACTGACTCTGTATGATGAGGAGATGGAGTATCCTGTATTGTTGCATGCTCCGGTCGGAGCCTCTGTATTAAGCGAGAAGGGATTTGATGAGCAGCTTTGCCTGGCGGTTCGCTATCACTCCCTAGGCAGTATCCATATGGGTAGATTGGGCTTGATATTATATCTTGCAGACTATCTGGAACCTGGCAGGACGCACCTCAATGAAGAAATGCGGAAAGAATTATTTTACTACTCTACGCTTGAGGCTCTTTGCCTTGAAGTGCTTTCTCTTGAGATCGCCTACCTTGCCGAACAAGGTGCAACACTCTCCTCTTCTGCAAGGACGTTGCAAGAGTACTTGTACAAGGGTGGACGTCTATGAGAGTTCTGGTTGTCCTGCTTGCACTTCTTTCCCTCACTAGCTGCAAGGAGCCTTCATTGATGGTGTTTTGCACTACATATGAAGAGGGGCAAAGCATAGTGGGCTTCGCTCAGGACAAGAGTCTGATGTTGCTTGTGTTGCCTCAGAGTCTTGTGCAATCAGCAATAAACGAGACAGGATTCTCTGCATTTGACGCGATAGAGGATCTCTTGGATATGCCTCTGAATGCAAGGTTTACAGGCAACACAGCTCTCTTGGACCAATATCGAGAAATTGCCACGACCTTGGTGGTGAATACAAAAGGAATCGAAGATCGAGACAAAGTGGATGGGCGAATGAGACTGGCCTCTTTATCCAGTGGTGCAGGATACTTGAGAAAAACACCATTGAAAGATACACTGGCCTCTGTTGTCGGATTTGAAGATCCTTTTGCTTTTTTAAAAGAGTATACTCAGTTTGAGGTTTTTGACCTCACTGATGTATTGCAAACAGAAGATTTTACCGACTACAAACGCTTCAGAGCTTCCTTTGCCTATTATGTAGAGGAACTGTTGCGCTATCAGCGAAGGAGTTTTAACAGATGAATGACTTGGTTGCATCCAATGCCGAATCAATTGGAAAATTTTTGGAAGATCATAAGTGCAAGGATATCAATATCCTTGATGTATCAGAGAACTGTTCATGGGCGGACTGTTTCATCATTGCCACGGTCTCAAGCGTAGGGCATCTGAGGGGTGTCGTGCATGAATTATGGGGAGAACTCAACGATTTGGGGCTTCAAGTCTCAAACAGGCATAAGAAGCCCTCAGGCGATGGTTGGGAGTTGGTTGATTGCAACGATATCGTCATTCATTTAATGAGTGCGGAACTGAGGGATTTCTACTCCTTGGAAAAGCTCTGGCAGAAAAGAGAAGAGTAGTACACCCTTCTTAAGGGTGCCCGTCTTGGTGACAGAGATGAGTCATTGAATGACTCTCTTTGTCTTCCACCTTCCTCTTGCAAACCGAAATACAAAGCAAGCACTTCTTACAATCCAATCGAGATACATCCCGAACCAAACCCCATAAATACCCATGTTGTAGATCACGGCAAGTATATAGCTCGCACCTACGCGAAAAATCCACATGCTGAGCATTGATACGAGCATGGTATACTTGGCATCCCCCGCGGCGCGAAGGAAGTTCGGCAGCGCAAAAGCTGTAGGCCAGAAGAGAGCACCGAATACCATGGCAGAACGGATGACATTGGCACCAAGGAGGGAAGCTTCTGCCGAAAGATTGAAAATAAGTACAAGCGATGAGGCGAACAAGAAAAGAGGCAAGGCGACAATGAACATTGATATATATGCTATAAGAAGCAATTTCTTTGCAAAATAAATGGCTTGTTCTGGTTTTTTCGCCCCGACTGCCTGTCCTACAATTGTTATGGAGGCCAATCCGATTGCTCCACCGGGGATATTTGCAAATGATGAAACAGCTCCTGCAATAGCATTTGCTGCGATGGAAGGAGTTCCAAATGCAGCAATAAAACCTTGGACCAGTAATTTGCCTATCTGAAAGACACTTCCTTCAATACCATTCGGTATTCCTACGGTCAAGATTCTTTTAACCATGCTCGCTTGAAAAGCCAGATGCTTATAATTGCGGATGTAGATCACATTGTTCTTGTTGGATATCAAAATCAGAATGATGATAGACCCGATGATTCTGCTTAAAAGCGTGGCAAGTCCCGCACCAACCACCCCGAGCTTGAGAACCAGTATGAAGTATGCATTCCCTACTACATTGACGACATTCATTACGACGCTCACCCAAAGACTTACTTTGCTGTTTCCCATGGATCGAAACAAGGCAGCTGTTGCATTATAGGCAGCAAGGAAAGGCAGGGAGAGTAGGATATACATAAAATAGGTCGTTCCATAATCGAGAACGGTCGTCTCTATGGAACCAAAGATAAGTCGAATAATCTGCCTCCTCATAGGAAGGCAGGAAATGAGAAGCAGCGAGCTTACGAAAAGCGATAAGATCAATAGCTGCTTGGCAGCAATATTTGCAGAAGGGTAGTCCTTTTTTCCCAGGTACTGAGCAGAAACAACTGCTCCTCCGGTAGCAAAGGCCGCAAAGAGCTGTACGATCAGGATGGTGATTGCATCGACCAAACTGATGGCACTAACAGCAGCTTCTCCTGCCGATGCAACCATTACAGTATCAGCGATACCGATTGATACAGCAAGAAATTGCTCAATGACCAACGGAATGAGCAAGGAATACAAAAAACGGCGAGAGAACATTGGTTCCAACGCCGTACTTGGTGTTTTGGACTTCACAAAAGGACCTCGCCCCTATCTTAGAATTATTGTCACAAGAGAGCAAGAGCTAATCACGGGTAAGCAACCCCTCATCATTATCAAACGTCTTCTTTCGCAAATCCTTGAACCTTCGTACCAACTCTTGTACAGTAAGCTGTTCTTTTTGCTCGCCTGCGACATCAAGGATGATGAGTCCCTCATCCATCATAATCAGTCGATTGCCAAAATCAATGGCAAACTGCATGTTGTGGGTGACCATCAGGGCGGTAAGTGAATACTCCTTGATATATCTCGCTGTTAGATCCATTACAATCTGAGCATTCCTCGGGTCTAAGGCTGCGGTATGTTCATCAAGAAGCAACATTTTGGGCTTGCTCATCACCGTCATCAACAAGGTGAGCGCTTGTCTTTGCCCTCCGCTCAATAAACCGACATTATCCTTGAGCCTGTTCTCCAGGCCAATCGGCTTGAGCAATTCTCTGAACCATTGGCGCTTCTCGTTATTCAAGCTGATTTTCAGACCTTTCATGCCTTTGGTCATCGCTGTGATCATGTTGTCCTCAATTGACATGTTCGCAGCGGTTCCTTTTGTTGGATCTTGGAAGATTCGACCAATGGTCATGGCTCGTTTATATTCTGGACTGGCTGTAACATCAGTTTCATCAAAAATAATCTTTCCGTTGGTTACTGGGTATGTTCCACTGATCAGGTTGAACAAGGTTGACTTGCCCGATCCGTTGGAACCGATTACGCAGATGACATCACCTTTGTTTACATGCAGATTCACATTATCCAAAGCCATCTTTTCATTGACTGTTCCAGGGTAGAATACTTTTGTAATATTGGTCAAATCAAGCATTGTTGGAATCCTCCTTTCTCCGAGCCAGTGATCGAGCAATGGCTTTCTTCTTGGCTCCTGCCGAGGAGGCAGCGTTTCTGGTTTGTGCGATGAAGAGACTTGCGATGACAAGAATACCAGTCAGTAGCTTAAAGTCATTTGGTGTAATGTTTACCAGATACCCATACTTTCGACCGAAGAACATCAATGCTTTGTAAATAATTGCCCCAAAAATAGCGCGCAAGGTCAAGAGTGATATCCTGTTTGAAGAGAAAAGGAATTCACCTATCATGATTGCCGCAAGTCCTTGTACCACCATCCCCTGTCCGAGGTTGGCGTCAGCAAATCCTTGGTACTGGGCCAGAAGACCTCCTGAAAGAGCAATCAGGCCGTTGGAAAGGCCTATCCCCATCAATTTGAGAATGTCCGGATTGAGTCCTTGGCTGATTACCATTTGTTCATTTCCTCCCATCGCACCCATTGCAACCCCCAAGTCGGTGCGAAAGAAGATGTCGATGAGAACCTTGACAAAGAGCACAACAAGCAGGGTTCCGATTAAACTAGCCCATTCAGGAGGAAGGAAGCTGAATGATTGGGGAAGTTTTGTATAAATGGTTTCAACTCGCAATAAAGGTACGTTTGCCTTGTTGCCAAGAATTCTGAGATTGACGGAATAGAGCATGGTCATGGTAAGTATTCCTGCAAGAAGTCCAGGTATCTTGAGCTTGTTGTGTATGGCTGCTGTAACCATGCCTGCGATAATGCCACTGAAAAATGAAAGGATCAGGGCAATAAAAATAGGAAACCCGTTTGAGATGGTCATGGCGGCCACGGCTGCTCCTGTCGCGACCGATCCATCACAAGTAAGATCGGGGAAATCGAGTATCCTGTAGGAGATCAAGATTCCAATGACCATCAAAGAAAAAACGAGGCCATCAACAAAAATTCCTTCTAGCATGTAAAACCCCTTACGCAGAAAAACCCGCCGGCCTTGGGACAAGAACGGCGGGTGTTTTGTAGTCCAGTGTTACTGGATGATCTTTGCACCGTCTTTAATCAAAACTGCTGCACCGTCTAGCAATGACTGATCGATAGTATAGCCAAGCTTCTTGGCTGTATCAAGATTGAACCAAAGCTCAAACTTGGTAGGATCGGTAATATATACTGTTCCGATGGAGCCTGCTTCCGTCCCCTTGAGGACCTGTTCTATGACTCTTCCTGTTTCCAGACCGATGCTGTAGTAGTCAAAGCCCCAGGCAATCATTACATTCATGCCTTCAATGCCGCTGGGGTCGGCACTGAATAGCGGCTTGCCGGCTCTGGTTGTGACGTCGTCAACAGAAGCAAGTGCACTGATGACGGTGTTGTCAGTTGCGATATATACAGCATCTACACGGTCGATGATGGACAATGCGGCCATCCTTACTTCGCTGGAATTGCTCACTGCGGCTGTAACAAATTCTACACCCAATTTTTGACAAGCAGCCTTGGCCATCTCCATGAGAACAACACCATTGGCTTCACCTGAAGCATAAATATTGCCGATACGTTTTGCTCCGGTAATGTCGACAAGCAGTTTGATCTGTTCTTCGACAGGATTCTGGTCAGAAACTCCAGCAATATTTTTTGCAACCAAACCGGCATCAGTTGGATCGGTGACTGCACTGAAGACCACCGGGACCTGTGAGGAAACGGGGAAGACTTGCGCTAGTGCTTGTGCCGTAGGGGTCGCGATACCAACAGCAACGTTCACACGATCGCTCTTGAACTTCTGTGCAATGGAAGAGGCTGTGGAAATGTCTCCATTTGCATTTTGAAGGTCGAAGGATACATCAAGACCGGTGGTGGCCATATAGTCCATGATTCCTTTTTCTGCTGCATCCAAAGCTGGATGGGTGATGATTTTTGAGATTCCGATTTTGTATCCTGCGGGGCTTTTTTGTTCCACTTGCCCTGCACTAAAGAGAGGCAGTGTTATGCAAATTACGAGAACAAGAGCAAGAAGCTTCGAGCGATGAGTCATTTTCATGTGGTTTCCTCCAAAATGGATAGTCCTTTGTGTTTGCAAAACTATAGCCTTATTTTGGAAAATTGTAAATCATAATATACAGTTATATGAATAATAATTCAGCCCTTATGCATAGAAAAATATAAAAGTTTGCTTTTGGCCTCTAAAAGCAGACTCTTTGGATCTACTGTTGCACTATCATCTGTCCATCTTGAATCAGTACCTTCGCAGAGCCAAGAAGGTTTTCGTCAATGCTGATGTTCAGCTTCTTAGCGACATCAAGATTGAACCATAGTTCAAACTGGGCAGGGTCCTCAAAGAATATGGCACCTATATCCTTAGGATCTTCGCCTTGAATGATTCTTTCAATTACTTTTGCTGTTTCTACACCTACGGTATAGTAGTTGAATCCCCAGCTCATTAAGAAATCGAGACCTGCGCTACTTGTAGTATCCGTATTAAAAAGAGGCACCCCTGCCTTGATGCAGACCTCGCTTACCCCGGGAATTGCACTGACCACTGTGTTGTCAATCGCTACATACATCGCATCAATGCGACCAATGATTGATTGCGCGGCCATTTTTACCTCGCTCGAATTACTGACTGCCGCACCAACAAAGGTGATGCCATTATCTTCACAAATTGCTTTAGCCATCTCCATCTGAACAACCGCATTCGCTTCACTACTGGTATAGATCATTCCTAATCTTTTGGGATTAACGATTGAAAAAAAGGTCTCGAGTTGCAACTTCAAAGGATTGAGATCACTGACTCCAGCAATATTTGTTGGTTCGCTCCTGTCGTAATTTGCAAGCAATCCAGCAGCAAGAGGGTCCGTGATGGCTCCGAATACAACTGGTTTCTCACCAATGGTTTGAGCCAAGGCTTGTGCCGAAGGAGTGGCGATTCCTACCACGATGTCATGGTTGTCGCTTTTAAATTTCTGAGCGATGGCGATGGCCGTGGAAATTTCGCCGTTTGCATTCTGCAGGTCAAAAGATACGGCAATGTCACTTGAGCTCAGATGGTCGATAATACCAAGCTCAATTGCATCCAATGCTGGATGGCTCACTAGTTTTGATATCCCTATGTGATAACCTTCTTTTCGTTTTTCGCTTGCTGGTTGGGCTAATGCAATTGATGTGAATAGCAGCAACAGTATTGTGAATGTAATGACGCGTTTCATTAGGATATCTCCTTTACTGTTACTATACGTAGAAACTTGAGGTTGTGCAAGTACCTATTTATAGAAACATTGGAGATTGCAAAAAAAACTCCCTGAAACATCGTCCAGGGAGGTCTGATTGGATTTCACTCAACGAAAATCATCATCATCATCGTCATCGAAATCATCGAAGATGTCTTCCTCTTCAAATAATTCATCCTCAAAGGATTCGTCACCCTCTACCATGAATCCATCATCCAGCAGCTCATCATCGTCGTCGTCATCGTCCAACAGCTCATCATCGTTGTCTCCGAAATCAATCACTTCAGGAGCATCATAGAGGTCGGCAAGGTAAGCATCCTCTTCATCCTCGAGCCTGCTGAAATAACGATCTTCTTCATCATCAAGCTCATCTTCTTCATCACGATATTTCGCCATATCACACTCCTTCAATCCTAAACATTTCCCACTGTCTACAACATAAGAGAAGCGTATTGTGTTGTCAATTGCTTATGCGCACAGCTGTGTATGGACAGTCAAGTTTCGTGCTGATATGATGCCTCTATGATACAAAATAGAGTATATCTGGCAGTGCCGTATGGAGACCCTGCCGGGATAGGTCCAGAAATCCTTTTGAAGGCCCTGCGGAAAGTCACCCTTGGAGATTCAATTGGCTTGCTCGTGGTCGGTGATGCACTTCTTTTTGAAAAAGTATCAAGAGATTTGATGATTGAATCCAAATTCGATGCAGTTGTTGCAGATGATGCTGCTTTAGCAAAGGCAATGGCTGCAAACAGAGCAAATATTCTCTATGCCCAGAATGTTCTGGATATGAATCAATTTGAATATGGTGTAGTAGATGCAATGTGCGGCAAAGCTGCGTATGAATCTGTTGCCTTGGCCCATAGGTTGGTAAGTGAAGGGTATGCAAAAGCAATTGTAACACCCCCTCTTCACAAAGGATCGCTTAAAGCTGCCCACATCAATCACATAGGATATACAGAAATACTTGCAGATCTTTCAAAGGTGAATAATGCTGTGACCATGTTTGATACGATGGGCTTGAAGATATTTTTTCATTCACGACATCTTTCTTTGCGTCAAGCCTGTGATGCAGTAACCAAGGATAGTTTGCTTTCGACCATCCTGGTCTGCGACAAGATAACCAAGCAGCATCCCCATATCTTTGATGGGCATCTCAGTCTTGCTGTTGCAGCACTCAATCCTCATGCAGGTGATAATGGGTTATTCGGAAATGAGGAGATTCTCAGCATTGAGCCGGCAATAGAAGAAGCTCAAAGCCTTGGTGTTGATGTTGTAGGACCAATTGGGGCTGATTCAGTTTTCTATCAGGCAAGAATTGGAAAATACCGTGCTGTTATATCTTTATATCATGATCAAGGTCATATAGCCGCCAAAACATACGATTTCGATAGGACAATTTCAGTAACCTGGAATTTGCCATATTTGCGGACCAGCGTCGATCATGGTACGGCGTTTGATATTGCTGGCAAGAATCTAGCAAATGAGCAAGCCATGGTGCGTGCTCTCTCTTTTGCTTGTGACTCTGTGAACAGATTGATGAGGGTTGAAAGATGAAACGGACGGTTCTTGGTTTTATTGCTGTATGTCTTTTTTTGCTGACTTCTTGTGCTACAACGATTGAGGTGAGGCATCTTGTCCCTGGTGAAGTAGATCTTTGCTCATCAAGAAATATTGCCATGAGTTCCACCCAGCCGTATCGGTTTAGTTTTGGAAGGCCGGTCAGCCCTTGGATCAGTGGACTGCAAGAGACTGATTTTTCTCTCAGCAGTGGATATGACAGCCAACTGCCAAAAGAAGTTGGGCAATTGACACAGCAGATGCTCTTATCTGCGGTGCAAAGTACAGGCTACTTTACGACACTTCCTCCTCTTGTAACCGATGCCTATCTAAAACTTGGTGTCATGGGGGAGAACGCAAAACAGATGCTTGCCGATAAAGGTGTTCAGGCTGTGATGCAATCTGAAGTAACGTATATGGATATAGAAGAGTTTGTGGTAGGTCGGGATATAAGGTCCTTTGTCACTGATGCTGCAGGGGGGAAGAGTTATGAACGGATCACAAGCAGAGAATATTATCTAGTGCAGAAGGCTACCATGAGTTTTACCTATTCCTTGTTTGAGTTGCAAAGCAATCGAATCCTATTTACGAAGTCCTATACAGGAAAGAAGGAGCGGGAGACAAAAATTGGGGTGCGCGTGTATGATGCTGACGGCAAGGGTGGCTATCATGATGAGCGTCTGTACAGCAGCGGATACGCCCCGTCCTTCAAGCCTTTGTTCAAGGAAATCCTTGATGATTTTGAGGCAACTATAGCAAAAGAGCTTGCCCCTTCCTGGCAGACGTACAGGGTTTCCCTGATGGCGAATAAACCGAAGCTCGCGCAGGCGGAATCGGCATTTGAATTGGTTAAAAGCGGTTCATATGAGCAGGCTCAGAAATCCTTTCAGTTCCTCTGGCAGACCTATGGACATGTTAGCAGCGGGTATAATGCTGCATTGTTAGCTGAAGCGTTGGGTAATTATGATGAAGCGGTTCATCTGATGAATATCGTCTATAACACAAGTGGTTCTGCTGCTGCATATAAGCAGTTGATGCGATTAAAGGATGTTGCCAGTAAGCATGAAAGGGCCAAACGACAGATCAGTGGTGATGTAGCCATCGATGGCCAAGGGGTACTCATGACTCAGTTGGTGATTATGGAGTAGAAATGACAAAGAATGCTGAATCCTTGATTCTTCTTTATACAGGCGAGGGCAAAGGCAAGACCTCTGCCGCAATGGGGCAGATGATCAGAGCCCTGGGGCATGAAGCAAGATGCGCCGTTGCCCAGTTCATCAAGTCAGATCCTCTGAAGCTTGACTGTGGGGAATATCGAATTGCCCAGAGCCTTGGGGTGACTTGGGCTCAATATGGAGCAGGTTTTTCTTGGGAAGGGGAGAATGATCTTTTAAATGCCGAACTGGCCAAAAAAGGTTGGCAGCAAGTGAGGCAATGGATCGAGAGTGGGGCTTTCAACATGATTGTACTTGATGAATTTACCTATACACTCAGCCTTGGATACCTTGATTGTGAGGAAGTATGTTCGTATCTTTCCAGCCATAAGAATCACAAGGGTTTTCCCCATCTTGTCATCACAGGCAGGGATGCTCCAAAAGCTCTTATCGCTGTCTCCGATATGGTCAGTGATATCCAACAAGTGAAGCACCATCTGCAGAGCTCTCATCGCGCTTCTGAATCGATGATCGAGTATTAAGCGGTAGCTTGATAGCCTATTTCTTGGGTTTGCTCCTTTTTTACTTTCACATTCTCTTGTTTCTGGGTATAATAATCGAGAGGAGTTTTGTCATGGGCATTTGCGACTTTCACTGTCATCTGCTTCCCGGCATAGATGATGGGTATCTTTCACGAGAGAGGTTTCTTCGGATGCTCTCTCTGTATCGTGAGTGTGGGATAACTACTATTGCCTTTACCCCTCATATTTACAACCCTTTTGTTGCTACGAATATAAAAGATCTTCGTCCAACGTATGCATGGGCGCAGCAGGAGGCTCAGAAGTTAGGCATTGCCACATATCTTGGAAGTGAGTTGTATGTTGCTGAGCAGGATATCCTCAAAGCAGTTCCCATCAATAACCGTTATGCTCTGGTTGAGTTTGGGCTTTCCCTCCCTCCTTCCCATTTGTTGCCACGATTGAAACAGCTGAAGCAGCAAAATTTGACTTTGATTATTGCTCATGTAGAACGATACTTATGGCTGGAGCCAAAAAGTGCCATGCTCCAAAAACTGCTTGACTTGGGATGTCTATTGCAGACAAATGTAGAATCTGTGGAGAACAAGGTTGCTTTTCCCTATTTGCAAGCCGGCTTGATTGACCTTATAGCAACGGACAATCATGGCGATGAAACACTTCCTCTTAGGATGATGCAAGTGCTGAACGAGTGGCCTGATGTATATCATAAGATGGAAAAGATGTGGTAAATCCACCAATGTTGGTGATTGAGGAGGTAGCGTATGCTGCTGGATATGACTATTGCGAACTTCAAGTCCGTAAAGTCTGCACAAACAATTTCATTTGAAGCTGTCAGGGACAACCGATTCCCTGAGTCAAAGGTTGTACCGGTCAATGACAAGCTGAAGCTTATCAAGACCGCCGCAATCATCGGTCCCAATGGTGCCGGAAAAAGCTCATTTGTCAGAGCCTTGGAAGCGCTTAAGGGCATCGTCTGTGCAAGCGAAGATGTTGAGAATCCTTTGCAGGTGCTCAGTGGAACATCTTTTGCCTATTCAGAGGAAAAAGGACAACCAGCAACGATCATCATTCGAGTCATTCTTGATTGTGACCAAGAAAGTGGTGAATACACCATAGCTCAGTACACTCTGGTCTCTGACAGGGAGAAGATTTTCGAGGAATCCTTGTACCACATCATTGGCCGGTCAAAGAAGTTGATGTTTGAGCGTAAGCTTGATGAGTCGTGCCTTTTGCTGGATGATGTCAAGCTTACCTACAAATATCGCTGGGGTAAGATGTATCGAGGTGAAAAGAAGCGTTTGGTGAACAAGGTTGATGAAAAGCATGCGTTCCTTTCTGCTTCTGCAAACAAAGGAAGTGAGACGACGAATCCTCTCTATCTCTGGATTCAGGAGAGCTTGCATCTTCTTCCGATGGGGGTGTCGAATATCAGTGAGAAGTACTTGATAGCACAGCTTACCGAGCACCCTCAGTGGGTTCAGCAACTGATAAACTTCCTTTGGAGCGTTGATATTACTGACATAAGGGATATCAGGGTCAAGGATGATCGAATTATTTTTGTGCACACCAATGTGACTCAACACTATGCTTCATTTTTCTCCTTGGAGAGCTTGAGCCTGAGAAGACTTTGTCTTATGGGCGTTGCTTTTTTCGAGGCTTTTACAAAGAGAAGGACTTTGGTCATCGATGATTTTGGTATGTTGCTTCATCCCAATGTGCTTTGCCATATCGTTGAGGTGTTTGAAGCAAGCAATGAGGGCTTTGGTTCGCAGATGATGGTTGTCGATTGCAACCCCTCTTTGCTTAGGCCCGGGCTTCTCCGCCGTGATGGTGTCTACTTTGCTGAGAAGAACAGTGAGAGTGCGACTGTGTATTTCAGTTTGGCCAACTTCAAGTATTCAAAGAGCAAGGATAAGACACAAAGTCAATATATGAACGGAGCGTTTGGTGCACTGCCGATTCTCAGTGAGTTCTGTTTTGTTGACACGAACGCTGCAAAGGAGGTGTGACGATGGCTCGTAAACGTATTTCCGAAAAACCTCGAAGGACAATCTTGTTGGTTACGGCAACTGAAGCCGAAGCACTCTATTTTTCTCAGATGCGCAAGGATTGTCGATATGCAAATATGACTGTGGTATGGGAGCCGGACTTCAAGGATCTTGAACATCTCATTACGCTGGCAGGTCGGAGAAGAAACAGTGAAAATTTCAGCACTGCATGGGTGGTGTTCGGCTTGAAGGATCTCAATCTCGATGTTAAGGATGTGAAGAGTGCTCAGTCCTTGGCAGAAAAGAAGAAGGTCAAGTTGGCGTGGAACAACCCCTCTCTTGGTTTGTGGTATCTGTTGCACCTGCAAGCTCCAAAGGGGTTTGTCCAAGACCCCTCTCTCATTGACAGTGTCTTGGCAAAGCAGTTTCCCTCTTATACAAGTGACGCTTCATTCCTTCTTTCCGAGGGCTTGGATCTGCATTTTCGCCTGTATAGTGCAAAAAGCAAGGCTGCTATCAATGCCGCCGCTTATAATCAAATGGCTGTTGCAAGTGTTGGGCTTGGAGCAACAAACATGGTTGCCATGCTCAATGACATTACAGAAATATGTGGGTTGGCAGACTTGACTCATAATCAAAAAAGATTAGGACTCAATAAAAAGAATGGGTAGGATTTGGTGAATGGTCTTCTGCTTCTTGTACACATGATTGCTTTTGGCCTTGGTTGTATGACCTTGGCTTTGGCTATTGTGTATCGCTTGGCTCATAAACAACGCTGGGCTTCTTATTTTATTATTTGTCATGCATCCTTATTGGGATGCATGATGTTGCTGGCTCTTCAGGTTCTATCGAGTTTGTTTCTTTCTGGGTTCGCTTTGCGAGTAATGTCGTATATCATCGGTTTTGTTGTAATCGCTGATCTTGCATTTTTGATTGTCTTTATTCCCTACTTTACGACATGGGTCATTGCATGTCCTTGGAGACAGCCCTATAAAGGGAGTTTTTATGCTTTGGGTGTTGTCTATTTTTCCCTCGGCGTTGTGAAAGAAATTTGGCAGTACCAAATATTTGACCAAGCAATGTTTCTTTTGTTCGTGTTTGTAATAGGATTCTGTTTGATAGTGATGCTCAAGAATCTGCATTCAATCGAGAACAAGACTGCTCGTGCATCCGCGATCTCCATCATCATTGTAAGTACAGCTATGGTTCCCGCCATCATGCTTGCATTGATATTCCCCTCTCTGAAGCCCTTTTTGTTTGGTTTTTATTTTCTCGCCCTCTCGATAACAATCATGACTTTCTTGTTCATGGAGTTTGTGCGTATCGCTCGTGATGGAGTGTCTGATAAGCGTGCACTTGTATTGGAAGATTTGGCGCAGTATCATATTACTGAACGTGAGTTTTCTGTCATTGAATTGGTAAGCGAAGGTCTCACCAACAAAGAAATTGCTTCAAGGCTCGGTATCAGTTCAAATACGGTCAACAACCATGTTGCAAATATATTTGCAAAAACAAAGGTGAGAAGCAGGATAGATTTGTTGAATCTGCTCAAACAGAGTTGGTAGGAGGATTTTCATGCATATAACCTATGATATTCCAGATTTTAACGCAAAACATTATCAGGATCGATCGCAAATACGCAAGTGCGCACGGCCTTGGGCTATGCTTCATGATGACAAAGCATCCCATGCCGTACTGCTTTGTCATGGATATACAGGGTATCCTGGGGAATTGATTCGCCCTGGAATCGATATATTTGAGAAGGGAATGGATGTGTACTGTCCTCGGTATCCAGGACACGGGACGAGCGGAGATGATTTTCTAGCCTCAAAAGCTGAAGATTGGATAGGAACTGTTTATGATGCCTGCGCGTATCTTGTTCAACAGTATGACCAAGTTTCTCTTGTAGGCCATTCCATGGGGGGTGCCATAGCTACTCTCATTGCTGATGCCTTTGATGTTGAAACTCTTGCATTGATTGCACCTGCTTTGGTAGTTCCTACGCTCCCTGTCACAAAGGTTCGTATTCTGAGACATTTCATCAAACGAAGGAAAGTCGCCTGGCAGCGAGATAGCGCCTATACTTTCCTCTATGAAGGTGACAGCGATGATGATGCATATCTGGGTTCACAGTATTGGTCTTATCAGTTTCCCAAAAAGATTTGGGATCTTGAGCTGGTGAGAAGACAGGCTGTGGCCTGTATAGATCATCTGAAGGCAAACACCCTTGCCATCAGTGGTGGCGAGGATGACCTTGTTCCTAAAGAAGCTTCTCTCTTGGTTACAGGGAAGAAGAGAGGAAAGAACCACCATCTGCATATTGAGAAGGCAACTCACTTAATGCCTTATGACAAGGATAAACAAGCTCAAGACCAAGCAATGCATGCAATAGCCGAGTGGCTTTCCAAAGATTTCAACCTTTTTTGAAAGAAGTCAAATACTCGTATATCGCTGCAAGCTTGTCGCTGATGCTTACCACCACGCTCTCTTTATATCTTGGCAGTGCAAGCGTCTTGGGAAACATGTGCTTGACTATGATATCTTCTTCCTTTGCGCTTACGGAAAAATATCTTCGTGCATTTTCAAGAGCAATGAAAGGATGCTCTTTCCCATGCAATGACCGTTTTGGATCGGTAGCCTTACGTACTCTCCAGTCGTAGAGGAAAAAATCGTGCAGCAAGCCTCCTCGGGCAGAGGCTGTATAGTCGAACCCAAGAGCCTTGCTTATTCGGTAACTTAGATAGGAAACCCGCTTAACATGATCATAGATATGGTTGCTGTGATGAAAGTACTCTTTCAGTCTTAAGAACTCTTCATGTTGTAGAATGTCTTGTACCAATAGATCATGTTCTCTCTCATATTGCTGATGATTTGAGCAAGTGATGCTGTAGGCAAGCATCAAACTCAAAAGCGAGAGTAGCAGAAAGCTTGTCTCGAGCATTGGGGAAGAGAACAAGGCAATCGTAGGGATGTATCGTGAACTATAGAGGGAAGTAAAAAGACCAACAGGTAGTGTGAATAGCTTTGTAAGTTGGCTGGTTCCCCCTATGAGAATGGTTGGAAATGGTGTAAATATCAGACTCGTCCTCCAAACTTCAATTGACATCACAGTATTGAAATATTTCTTCATGGTCAACTAGTTCACCTTCAGTTTGGGCATGTGTAAAAAGCAACCTGTTTCTGGGTTTTGAGCGTGTTGCTATAATCTGCGTTTTGCGGTACAACAATATCATTGAGAGGAGTGTATCCTGATGGAAGTGAGAGTACGGTATGCCCCTTCTCCGACCGGTCTTCAACATATCGGTGGAGTAAGGACCGCATTGTTCAACTATTTTTTTGCCCGTGCAAACGGAGGCAAATTTATTTTACGCGTAGAAGATACAGACCGAGAGCGGTATAGCGAAGAATCTTTGCAAGATTTGTACGATACTCTCTCTTGGCTTGGGATAAACTGGGATGAAGGGCCGGTTGTGGGTGGTCCCTGTGGTCCCTATGTGCAAAGCGAGCGCTTTGAGCTCTATAAGAAATATGCCCAACAGTTGGTAGCTGATCAAAAAGCCTATTATTGCTATTGCAGTGCTGAAAGACTTCAAGAGCTGAGAGAGAAGCAACACTCTGAGAAAAGTCAGCAACAGGGTTATGATAGGCATTGCAGAGACCTCAGTGATGAGACGAGAAAAGCTTATGAGGATGAAGGCATCAAGCCGGTCATTCGCCTGAAAGTTCCTATCGATGGAAAAACCACATTCAGTGATGTTCTGATGGGGGATATCAGTAGAAAAAATAAGGATGTATCTCCGGATCCAGTTTTGCTCAAAAGCGATGGATTCCCTACGTATCATCTTGCGAATGTAATCGATGACCATTTGATGGGCATTACCCATATCATGAGGGCGCAGGAGTGGATTCCTTCAGGACCTCTCCATATATTGTTATATGAAGCATTTGGTTGGGAGCCTCCTCTCTACTGCCATCTTCCCATGGTGATGGGAAAGGATGGCCAGAAACTTTCGAAGCGTCATGGTTCAACCTCCGTTCGGGATTTCAAGGAAAAAGGATATCTTGCTGAGGCCCTTTTGAATTATGTGAGTTTGGTTGGTTGGTCTTTTGATGGGCAACGAGAATTTTTCTCAAAGCAGGATTTGGAGCAGTTGTTCAGTCTTGAGAAGATCAACAAGGCTCCCGGGGTGTTTGACTATAAAAAGCTGGATTGGTTCAATGGTCAGTACATCCGACAAAAAAGCGATCAGGAGCTGGTTGAGCTTCTTCTTCCTTATTTGGTTGCCGAAGGCTTCTTGAATCTGCCCATCTCTGATGAAGAGCAGGAAAAAATGCTCAGATTGGCGTCAACAGCTAAAGAGCGTTTGAAGGTACTCAGTGATATCGTTGATTTGAGTAGATTTCTTTTTGAGGAGCCGACTTTTGATGACTTGCAACTGTTTGCTGCAAAAGGAGTCGAACTTCCAACGGCAACACATGCATTGGAAATGGCCTATGCAATCCTCCTCAAGGGTTTGAATAGCGGAGAACAGAACGAGAAAATCGAGGCTGATTTGGTTGCTTTGGCCCAGGAGCTTGGGATCAAGATCAACGGGGTGTTCATGCCCTTGCGAGTTGCAATAACCGGCAGTACGGTAAGTCTTCCCTTGTTTGATTCGATCAACCTGCTTGGGCAGGAAAAGATGTGTGCACGTATTGAAACAGCATTGGCTTTGCTGAAGAGAGAGGTATGATACAAATGGCAGAAGTAACGATGGACAAAATTGTCTCCCTATGCAAACGTCGTGGATTTATTTTCCAGTCGAGTGAGATCTATGGTGGGCTTAATGGCGCTTATGACTATGGACCACTTGGGGTGCAGTTGAAGAACAATATCCGAGATTTCTGGTGGAAAGAGATGACGCAGATTCATGACGGCATCGTAGGTCTGGATGCCTCGATTCTTATGCATAGCCGCGTCTGGGAAGCAAGTGGACACGTCTCCAATTTCAGTGATCCCATGGTGGATTGTAAGCAGTGCAAGGCTCGTTTCAGAGCTGATCAGATTGATCTCACTGGTGCATGTCCGAACTGTGGAACCAAAGATAGTTTTACTGAGCCGAGAAATTTCAATCTGATGTTTGCTACGCATATCGGTGCGAATGCCGATGCAAGCTCCACTATATATCTCCGTCCTGAAACTGCGCAGGGTATCTATGTCGACTTCAAGAATGTTGTCTCATCCAGTAGGGTGAAGATCCCATTCGGCATTGCCCAAGTAGGAAAATCTTTCAGGAATGAGATTACAACAAAGAACTTCATTTTCCGTTCCTGCGAATTTGAACAAATGGAAATGCAATGGTTCTGCAAACCTGGTTCAGATGAATCATGGTTCAGTTACTGGCGCGAGCAGAGAATGGCGTTCTATCACAAGATGGGCATTCGCCCCGATAGTCTCAGATGGCATCAGCATGGTCCTGATGAACTTGCCTTCTATGCAAAGGATGCTTATGATATTCAGTTCCTCTTCCCAATGGGCTGGCAGGAGCTTGAGGGTGTGCACAACCGAACAGACTATGATTTAACACAGCATCAGCAGTTCAGTGGCAAGGAGATGACCTATCTCGATCCAGAAAGCAATGAGCGTTACATCCCCTATGTCGTTGAAACCAGTGCAGGTTTGACCAGAAATGTATTGATGGCACTCAGCGACGCCTATGAAGAAGAGCAACTGGAGGGAGGAGACGTACGCACCGTTCTTCACTTCCATCCACATATTGCACCGATTACTGTGGCTGTGCTTCCTTTGGTGAAGAAGGACGGTATTGCCGAGTTCGCTTCAAAATTGGAGAAAGAGTTGCGCGAGGATTTTTCCACATTCTATGATGTCAGCGGAGCTATCGGCAGACGCTATAGACGCATGGATGAGATCGGGACCCCCTATTGTGTTACTGTTGATTACCAGAGCCTTGATGACAACACCGTCACCTTGCGTCTCAGAGACAGTATGGAACAAGTTCGTGTTTCAATGGCTGATTTGGTCTCAACCATCAAGGCTGAAACCAAGAAATACAAACGAGTGGAGAAATAGGGATGAACAGCGCATTACAACTCTTGATGGACCGTGGGTTCATCAAGGCCTGTACGGATATCGAAGCCTTGAGTGACTTGATGGATAGAGAGAAAGTTACCTTTTATGTAGGAGCAGATCCTACAGGAAAGAGCTTGCATATTGGACACATGGTGCCGTTTTTTGCTATGCATCATTTGCAAAAGGCCGGGCACAATCCTATAGCCTTGGTGGGTGGAGGCACTGCAATGATCGGCGATCCCTCGGGAAAGACTGAGATGCGGAAGATGCTCACCCCTGAACAAGTGCAGGAAAATTGTAAATCGATCAAGGATCAACTAGGGACCGTTGTAGATTTCTCTGATCATCCGGAGGGAGGCATCGGCAAAGCTGTGATGCTCAACAACGCTGATTGGCTCACCGATCTAAATTACATTACTTTTTTGCGTGAGATAGGGAGACACTTTTCCGTCAATCGTATGTTGACCTTTGAATCCTATAAGCAAAGGCTTGAAAGAGGTCTATCCTTCATAGAATTCAATTACCAGCTTCTTCAGTCCTATGATTATTATGTGCTCAACCGTGACAACGGGTGCAGGCTCCAAATTGGAGGCGATGATCAGTGGGGAAATATCGTAAGCGGAATAGAGTTGATCAGAAAGCTTGGTGGTACTGAATCTTACGGGCTTACCTTCAACCTGATTACTAGAAGTGACGGCCATAAGATGGGCAAGAGTGAAAAGGGTGCTGTGTTCTTGGATCCTGAGCTTTTCAGCCCGTATGATTTTTACCAGTATTGGCGTAATGTCAATGATGATGACGTGGTCAAATTCCTCAAACTGTTCACATTCCTCAGCTTGGAGGAAATTTCACAGTATGAGAGAGAAGGTGTGAACATCAATGATGCCAAAGAACGCCTTGCCTATGAGCAGACCAAGATCATCCATGGTGAAGAGGAAGCAGAAAAAGCCCGTACTGCAGCAAAGGCGATGTTTAAAGGTGTAAATCTTGGTCAGGAAGGACGTGAAGGAATGCCTTCTTTGACGATAAAGAAGGAAGATCTGCAAAACGGTATCGCTGTACTGGATTTGTTCAGCAGAACGGATCTTGCAGCCACCAACAGTGATGCCAGACGTTTGGTTGCCGGTGGTGGGGCTTGGATCGGGGAGACGAAGATTACTGATCCTAAGACCTGTATTGACCTTTCCTATCTAGATTCATATGGAGAGATGATTCTCAGAGCCGGGAAGAAGCGATACTTTAGAATCATTGTATTATAAGAGAAGGGGGGGGCTTGTGCCCCCTTTCTTCTAAGGAAGGTTTTCATGAAAAAAAGTATTTTTGTTATGTTGGTCATGTTGCTCGCAGTCAATGTCCTTGCAGCCCAGCCTGCAATGGAACAAAGTCCCATAAACCAGGTCCGTCAGGTCCAATTTGCTGTGATGGCAGGTCCTACAGGATTTTCCTCGGTCGGGCTTACGTTGAATGAAGGAAGAATCAGTGAAGAAGTGCAGGTCGATATGCAGGTCTTCCCCTCTCCGAATGAAGTCATTGCCCGTCTTGCCAGTGGAGAACTTGACTTTGCTGCACTCCCTGCAAATGTGGCTGCCAATCTGTACAACAGAGGGGTAAAGATTAAACTCGCTGCAGTAATCGGCAATGGGATGCTCAGTGTTCTCTCAAGTGATGGGTCTGTTGCAAGTGAAACTGAACTGCTTGGAAAGACCATCCATGTTCCTGGAGCTGGTTCTACACCAGATCAAATGGCTCAGCTGTTGCTCAAGCAAGCTGGTCTTGTAGCAGGCAAGGATGTAATTTTGGACTACTCGGTCGCAGCTCCTGCTCAACTTGCCCAACTTACCATTGCAAATAAAGTGGACTTGGTGATGCTTCCTCAGCCCTTTGTGAGTATGATTCTCAATCGAAGTGAACAAGCTAGAGAGGTCGTGGACATTCAAGATCTGTACAGAAGACTTTCAGGGTTTGATACCTATCCGATGAGTGTTCTCGTTGTAAGCGAGCAGTTTGCGAAAAATCATCCTAGGGCACTTGCCCAGGTTCTGTCAGCCTATAAGGAATCGGTTGCATGGGTAAACAGCGACATCGTTGCAGCAGGCAAGGCAATTGAGGCAGCCGGTATTATGGCTAGCGCCATCGCTACCCCTGCAATTTTGGATTGCAATCTTGTGTTTATTCCCAGTCAGCAAGCCAAGAATGAGGTGCAGGCATATTTTTCTTTCCTGTATTCATTCAATCCTGCTTCCATTGGAGGTCGGGTTCCTCTTTCTGATTTATACCTTTAGGAGGAATGATAAAAAGTCAGTAGGTGGTTACTGAGGCTCTGTCTGAAGGGTGTATCATAAAGGTACAAGGTTGGAAGACAGAGTAGGTGCAAGTTCGACATATTTGATGGTCGTAAGAGGCC
>Ga0334898_1000322_pt1 | contig 82761 bp, 69 predicted proteins | sample GraSluR3_MG_10_FD_207228 | JGI IMG/M metagenome (GOLD analysis project Ga0334898, IMG submission 207228) | Sludge microbial communities from methane-producing bioreactor in Wageningen University, Netherlands - Granular Sludge_3_08-R3 | ecosystem: Engineered > Bioreactor > Anaerobic >... | reverse complement strand
ATATCTGTTTCACATCGGGGGATGAGCAACAGATAATCTTCCTGTGAATCAAGCATTTCCTTCAACTTCCTTTCTACCAGTATACCATGAGCTTCTTCCCAAGTACACTCGAACAATGATTTTTGGACACGAAGACCTTCACATTCAAGCAATTTAGAAACTTTTTGAAGACGTTTTGTATTGCTTATGTCATAAAGAACTAACCAACTTTTCTTCATAGTATTCTAAAATCCTCCAAGATGTGATATGTCCCATCTCCAATTGCTTTTACCTTTCTTTGGCATGAATCACATATTCCATACATGAAAACAGAATCCTCTTTAATATCAATAATGCGTTTTAATCCATCAAGCAAAGAAATAGCCTCAGAATACTCAAAATCACATACAAAAAATGAACGTTGGATTCTAAGTCCTTTCTCCTCCAAGTGTTTTGAAACTTTGTGGAGCCGTTTAGCATTAGCTATATCATAACAATATAAATATCTCATGCAATAACCATCGGCTTGTAGGCTTCTTCCAATCCCAATACAAATCTCTTATACATTTTCACTTGTTCATGCATTATTTTTTTATACTCAATCCGTTTCCCTAATGGCTCATAGAAATGTTCCTCTTGCAATTTTCTTTCAAACTGCACAACGACCTTGCGTAGACCTTCCTGAGTTAACAAGACCGCTTTTTCATACTTTCCGAGTATAGTGTCATCAGAACCTTCAGTTTCTACATCAATCTTCTCTTCCTGATCTTCCGAGGAAGCAACCACTTCTCTAAAATCACCTTCTTGCAAAACCGCCATATTAAATAAAGCACAAGCAAGGGTGTCAACTAAGGGGGTTCTAAACTCTTCCATCAAATCAAATACCAAAGATTTTCTTCCATAAGACAAAGAATGAAGAATACCTACCGCATTGTCTAAACCTTCAGCAAGTATCAAGGAGTCGATTCGGTAAGAAAGTAGTGTATATAGAAAACTAAGAACCGCATTCACAGCATCTCTTGGAGGATTCTTGTTTCGTTCTTTAAATCTAACCCATGGCTGGATAATATTTTTACCTAGCACTGAAAAATATGTAGAAGCTGCAAAACCTTCGTAACCACGAAGTTCATCTATTGATTGTGCTGTATCAATTTTTTCAAGAGTATTAGTTATTCGGGCTAATTGCTCTCTAATTTTTGCATCAACGCCAATTTTCCTAGCAATTCTTTGCATGAATAGATATTGGTTTTTCACCTTTCCCTTCACAACCGATTGTACAAAGTCTTTGCAGAGTTCCTCATTACGCAGGTTTTCATACTGACGCTGTCTCAAGAATACATTCTTTGCATCCTCAAAAACCAATTTTCCATCATACCTACCATTCTTTGAAACGAATACTGTTTCAATAGAATGTTTCATGAGTAGTCTTAAGGCTTGCCCGGTGATTTCCAAGGCACCCATGATAAACAACTGGTCAACAGTATGAAGAGGCAGCGTCGATTGCGTTCCATCGTAGTCACTAAAAACCAGGGATTCGCCACGCTTAGTTAGTTTTCCATTACTAGAAACAATGTAAATCGTCCCCATCATAATTCTCCAATAATTTTGAATAGCTGACATATTTTCGGAAACATATATGCTGAAATAAATAATTTCTGTATACCTTCTCACCGACCTTATGCTCTTTTGCTACACGCTTAGTAACTGAATGAAGAGGAATCAGGCCTTTAGAAAATGAGAATTCTACCATACACACTGTTGCTCCAAACTCTCCTTGAATTACCAAATAATCTTCGGCGTGAGCGTTAGAAAGCAACCACGAAATAAATGGCTTGAATATGTAAGGATTCAGTTCATCAACAGTTGGTATTTCAGACCACGCTGATTGCAGTTGCGCAGGAGGATAAATGATTTGCGTAGCTGAGAATTTTGATTCTAGTTCGACATTTTGGAGATCTGTCAGTGTATGATTCAACAGGCAAAATACTTTACTCATATTTTCTGTTTAACCTTACAAAGCGAAAACAATATCTCTACAGACTCTCTATACGTTTTAACAGCTTCATATTTTATGATTCCATCCTTCTTCGGTGATGATTTCCAGCTATCGAGTCCACCTCCATGAGCAATTTTATTGCGTTCATGCTCTAAATCCCTCAAAGAGTAGAGACCATGTTCCATTTGCAAATCATATTTATATTCTTTAGGGCCTCCCTGTGCGTTCCAATATTCGTAGTCACCGATTTTTGCAGAATCAAAAGCACTTTCCACTATTCTGGTTTCCACTGAAATCTGAAGAGCAATTATAGATTGAGTATATAGTTGCTTTTCCAACAATAAATCTGAGAGCACTAAAATTTTCTCGCTTAAACAAGTAAGTTTTGAAAAACGCTTATAAAGATTGGTACAACTAACATAAATCTCTTTTTTCCAAAGCGACAAACCAACTACATCTAATGAAGACAGAGCATTCCCCAGTTGATTAATCGACTGTTCAATCTGCAACACATAATTTGTTTTGATTATCGATGTAAAACCTTTCATCCAAGCCGCGCCTTTAGGCCACCAACCCTCAAGCAGAACTGCGAGCGATTCTCCTGCAAAAGACGATTCGAATAATTCAAATGCCTCTGAAGCCTCTGAGAACTCCCAGAATTTTGATAAATCTCGAACCAAAGAAACTGAACGTCCTGGAATATATTCTCCATACAATATTGAAACATCCCTAAAAGATTGATTGATTGAAGAAAATCTTAATGATTGATAGAGAAACATCGGCATCGAGCGAAACCCATGGGTTATGTCCAAGAGAATACTATTTTTAGAAATAATCTCGGAAGCAATATCACGGTAGATAGGGAAAATCGAATGTAGCGTCTCATTGTCAACAATTGAATCGTGTGAGAATAATGTAAACTTGATTCCAAATCTTTGACTCAAGTATTCCGATAATAGATCTAAAGAGGAATCACTGACACCTGAACTGTTTGATCGTTCACATTCATCGACCAATTGCATCCAAGTATTCAAATATTGGTCATTTTCTTCACAATCTTGAGCAATCAAGGCATCCCAGCTAGAAGTTTTTGAACCAACGAGAATTACTTGATTAATATCCCAGTTTTTCGACTCCAGTATAGAGAACAAAAATAATCGTGAGGTGATTTCTTTATTGTTTTGGAATTTATAAGTCGTAAGACGATATCCTGTAGAATCGTTTTTTATCTTATCATACATACCAGTGCCAATAGATGCTATCAAAGTATACGACATACGACCTCCTCCAATTTCAAGGCAAGTCGAGACCAGAGCTCAAGAGATCTGCTATACATTTCATCTCGAGACAGCCATCCACACTCCACTAATTCTTTATCAGGATGAAGAATTTCATGTTTCTGCAACTGCAGTATCATTACCAGACCTATATGGTGCAAACCTACATCTGTTTCATTTTCATGAATAGTTCCAATATGTTGCAGGAGTCCTACCTGTGTATCATAGTCAGCGAATTCTTCCGAAAGTTCACGATGAGCGCCGGCATATATAGTCTCGAGTAGTGAATCCTTAAAATCAAAGTCCTCGATGTGCCCACCTACTCCACATGACCAAAAAGCGTGTAATCGCTTCTCCGTCCCTGCTCTTCGATAGCAAACAAATTTGTTATCCCATGTCTTTACAAGAATATACGGGATAAGCTGTTTATAGGCAGAATCATTTTCAACTAAGTTTCGTGGCATCCACTTAAAATCATCAATAGCTAGCTCATTAAGAAAAGATTTTTTTGTATAATATGTACCGTTCCACCACGTTTCAGAAACAGCCGACTTATGAATGCAGCAAACACTCATACCAACACCCCTTCTTGTATGCATTGCATAATTTTCTTCTCGAAACGAATCATCAACGCTCTTTTGGAATCGCTATCAAGAAAAGCAACACTAATACTATTACGAACAAGCACCAAGCAATCCCATACCGTTATCCCTTTGCAAAGAGATCCAGCCTTAAAAAACTCCTTTGACATGGAAGTTGCTGAAATACCGCAATTATCGGTGTTCAAAGTCACCTTCAGTCCTTGGTTCATATATGAAATCAAAGGATAATCTTTTTCATAACCGATTATCTGATCATTACTGCTTGGACACAGCTCAACACCAATGTTTTTATCAACAAACCTAATCATCAACTCAGGTTTTTCGAGCAATCGCAAACCATGGCCTATCCTATCAGCGGCCAAGTAATATACTGCTTCCCAAATGTTCTCAACTGATTCTGTCTCACCTGCATGAATTGTGATATGAATACACTCACGCAGTAGAGGCAAAAAACATTCACGTAATTCAGATGGTTTTTGTGCACCCTCCGTGCCTGCAAGATCGACTCCTACAAATTTACTTGAAAATCTCGAATTAGTTTTACAGACCTCCAACAACTCCTCAACACGACTGGAAATCTCTTGTTTTGAAGAAGTTCTTCCCATGATAACAATGAGCCTATACGTGATACCAGAATCATCCATTCCATCCATGATACAATCTAAGACTTCAGAAAGAGACATCCCATACTCACAATACTTATAGGGAGAGCACCGAATTTCTACATAACCAACGCCATCATTCAATAGGTTTTCTGTATATATCTTGCATGTGGCCCGAATCAAGGTCTGTGTCTGTAAGAGAAGACTCCCTTGAAAATCTCCTAACTTTTGATACGCTTCTATACCTATACCTTTCTGCTGTTGCATGTCCTGGTATGGATAGTTTACAAGGTTGTGAAATAATTCTTGCTCGTCTTTCAGTGCTGATAGGAATAAAAGATTTCTCTCGAAGGATGTTTTTTTATCACCAGTATGAATCTTGTTTTTTAGAGCATACAAACCTTCAAGATCTTGTTTTAAAACCAAGACACGGATTGATTCATACCAGTGAGCCAAGCCATCATTCATCAGCAACGTATCAATTAAACTCTGATCATGGTTGGCTACTTCCAATATTTCCCCAGGCGCTAACACACCCCCTAGATGACTATGCAAGTCACACTTGGGTATGGATCGCAAAATCTTTATATCCGATTCTTCATGAAACCCGATGATTCTAGTCTTCAAGGCCTCAATCATTTCTGCAGACAATAGATGCATCGCCCGAAATGAACTTCTTTTTCTATCCTCATACATATTGAGGGACGAAAGGAAATTTTGATAGACCCGATCGGATTCTTCTTTACGCCTTTCAATCTCTTCAAGTAGTGTTATGTCCTCAGCATGACTGAGAATCACAGCTTCATCATCAATCAATAAGGGATAACGCTCACCTGTAATATTAAACAATCCATTATCAAGTAAAACATTGCGTCGAATATTCGACTTAATCACTAAGGGTAGAAAATATTTGCCATACTTGAAAAATTCTTTGCTCCAGGCAGTATTTAACTCTGTTTTCATGGCATTGGGAATCCCACCTTTATCGATTACGTGTAAAAGGAGGTCACAGCCAAAAAGATTAGCAGCTTCCTGCATGTCAGCACTCATTGTTTTTCTGCCACCCGCCAGAGACAGATAGAGATCACCATTTTCAATTCGCTCAGAGGCATGAAGGACCACTCTATAGATACAAGAACGCATACGCCTTATTGCGTTCTCATCTGTAAAATCAACAATATCATTACAAGAAATTAATCTCAGTTTAATCGAGAAACACGTAGCCCACTTACGCAAAGCATCTATCTCAGAGCTTAGCTTATCTGATAAGCCAACAGTTACAACCCAACATTCATCAACGGGTTTAATATCACATTTTTTACGAGCTTTCTCAATTTCTATATCTTTTTGATATAAAGGAAATTGAGCAGGATTTGTAAAACCCAGCATTTCAGGAACTATATGCCATGAAAATCCAAGAGTTGTAACAAGGATGTTCACTTCTTTACACTTCCTTTACCTGACAAAGACACCAACCCAGCGGAAGCAACTGTCCATTATAGTCAAAAACCATACGAGTGTTTCCATAGCCATTATCTTTTGGGACTTTAGGCATCCGGTATATTTTTTCACACGTTACAAATTCTGCTTGGCTCCATCTACCCATCCTGACTACAAACGTATCTTTAGAATTTTCAACACTCTTTACTACTTCTTGTAACTGTTTATAAAGCATAAGACGCTTATCAGATGAACCATCATAGAAGTTTTTTGCTTCATTATTGAACTCGCGCAAGAAAAAATAATTACATGCTTGAACCAGAGCTTGCATGGATTTGTATCGACTCTCTTTAAACTTAACATTCTGCAAGTCGGTATCGATTATCGCATGGCATATTCCCTCTTCATTTGAGCCCATCAAACTCCCTTTTAAAACTTCTGCATATACAGGAATACCCTTGGACTCGATTAATCCAGAATACGTTCTTACAATATTCTCAATCTTTCCTACAATTTGGGTATCCTTCGCTGTAAAGGTCGCATCTCCAAATAAAAAAGTACGAAACAAGTCATTCTTCGGATCGTTTCCAAATACTTTTTTTTGCAACACTCCCTCAATTCTAGCTGCATCACGATACCTTAACTGTTCCTGTGCCTTCTTAAAATCATAATACAAATTATCCTTGAAAGTAGGGTCATCCCAATCATGCATAATCTGATTCAACATCGCCGTTCTGAGTGATCCCTTAAAAGAACTGCCGGGAATTACCGGTGATTTCTTTCCTGCCGGTCTATACATTGAAAGAACTTCACAGGATCCATCCAATGGATTACCGGTTTTCTTTCTAGCATACTCCCGAGCAAAGGAGTCAGTAATATCACATATATAACCCAAATCTTCTCTAAGAGAAAAATTTGATTCAAAAAAATTAAGCAATTGAGAAAGAGAAACATCATTACATGCTCTTTCATATGTTCTCAGTAACACAGGATCATCGATAATTCTTTTTACAATTGAATCTTGTGAATATGTAATGTATCGAGTTTTTTTATTGACTGGTTTAACAAAGTAATCCATAGCAGTCAAGCTTTCACCTGTACCAATATGAATACCTGTCAATGGTCTGATGGTTATTTCATAGTGCTTTTTCATACAGAACCTCCAGAAGGCAGAGGAATAATAGGACAGAATCCTGATTGACAGATTCGTTCATCTGGATGTACAGAACCTATAACTTTTCCAATAATCAACGAGTCTGAATTGTTAATAAAAGTAGCACCTTCATTAAAAAGAACTACCGTTTTCTTATAAGGATTCACAGAAGACGCAAAAGATCCTCCGATTTTCCCTCTTCTGATAAAGACATCTGCAAGTAAGTCTTGTATAGCCTGACTCTTATCAGAAACAAAGGGGCCCAACGCCATGCACCTCTTTTTATCCAGAGGTGGCACTGCTACTTCCATAATTTCTGACAAGACATTGATGGCACCTTTTCCCGAAGAGGCATCTGCACCATAACCATTCTCAAAAGCCCATGTTAAATACTTAAACAGAAGTTCGGGCGTGTAAGAAGAAGCGATATAAATATCGAAAATCGGTCTTCCTGTTTTAAAAGCTTCTGGATTAGCCCATAAAGAGTCTGTGGCAAACAACTCACCATCTAACACTGTAAGATCAAGTCTGCTAATGGTGTTGTGCATTTGAACCTGTTTTTTTAGGAACCCATGACAAACCATGTCCTTAGTGACTGGACCTTCAAGAAAGCTTGGTATGTATACGTTCTTCTTCTTTTCTTTAATCTCAGTATATTTGCTTTTTGTAAGTATAGAGCATTCAACATGCTCTTCAAGAATAGGCCTAGGTAGCATTCCCTCTGGGAAAGCACTGGAAATCACCAATGGAGGTTCTTCTGTCTTACAGGCTTCGAGAAAGGATGCAACAACATCCGAGCCTTCATGATTGGCGATTCCCCACACCACATGCCCCCAAATTGTATCACCTTTGAGAGGTGTATTGATTGGTGAGAGAAGCTCTATCTGTGCTTTGTACAATTTCATGACTTAACCCCTTGGATGAATTACAATTTTATTGGGTTTCCCTTTTCATCCTTCAAGTCTTCAAAACAAATTTGACCATTGCCTCTTGATCCTCCACCACCTAGATAATCATCCTGTAGGAGTCTAAGGCCTTCCACGACCACCTTCTCAAACATTTTTTTATCCTCTGCTCCTCCATCACCTACATCCAGTACTCGATAGATAATTTCGAAATCAAACGATACTCCAGGAACCACTCGTTCAATTGGTCTCGGGGTGGCTTCAGCAGTTATTCTATTCAAACTATTCTCAGATTTTTCTTCAACAATCGGCTTCCCCTGCTTAAAAAGAACCCTATCTGATTCTGAAAGCATTGCATCTCTGACAATAAGACGCGTAGGACCCTTGTTTAAGGTTTCTTCAGTTACTCTTGAGTTATTCGCACTCCCAAAAACTCTACAAATGGGACAGGTAGCCTTGCCGCAAGAACAGGGTTTTCCGGGTTTTGCACCCCCTGCAGTTAGTTTTCCAAACTTCCATTCAAGTAAAGAACGCATCTTACCCTTAAGAGAAGAGCCTGGGATGTAGGGTTCACGATTCAAAGGATTCCTGATAATTGGATTGTCCATTCCACCAATTTCCACTCGATCATTGCCTGCACCAATATGGAGGCCAGTCTTAACTACTATTTTCCCAACAATCTTCTTATGGTCAATTTGTTTATATTCCATACCATTCCTCCTTGTTTCCATCAACTTCTATTGGGAGCGTGTTCATAATAGAACCCATATACAGCCTCAAACAGAGCTAGAAAGACTTCATAGTCCTGTTGTTCTTGTATTGAATCGATGCCCTCTATAAGAAATGAGGACAAGGCTTCATAGCAACCTATGACGTCTGTTTTCCTTTCAGTCCTAAGCACTCTTGCTATGGTGTAGCGAACTTTCGATTTAATCATTTTGATATACGGTAACTGAGTATCCCAAGAAGAAGAATCAAGCTGAAGGAGGTATTCAAACCGCTTAACTTCATCAAAAACTCTTCGTAGCTGAGTACCACTCACCCCATCAGGTTTCCTATTCCCATATTTGTCTGTCGTTTCCTTATAAAACCTTTTTGCAATGTTCAGTGCTTTAGTGTCGAACAAATCAGGCTTTACCTTCTTCTTTCCATCACTGTTTGTGACATAGAACCCACCAATAATTTCATTACTGAAGTTTTGTCGTCCTTGCCCAGGTTGTGGCATACTAAACCTCCTTCCTACATGTTTCGATCACGCACTTGATATAGTGCATAACTAGCTGAGACACGAGCTCTAATCATAGTCGTGGGAGATGCTGCAAACTTAGCAAACCACGACTTAATCTCATTTTTATTACTTTGTATTGTTCGATTGATTTGATAGGTATAATTGCTTGCCCAGAGCAAATCTCGAAGATTTCCCGAACTTACTCGCTCGGCACGATGAGAGAAATCAATAATCCGATACACAGTTGCCTTGGCAACCGCCTTGTTCTCGATATATTGAAACATATTCCTTCCATCTTCTATGGCAATTGCGTATTCTTCCCATGACTGAGTAACCCCAAAAACGGTTATTCCGTCCTTTACTACTAGACCCTGTTTTGTGTGGTGTTTAGAGGAATTTAATGCATCATCCGCCATGGATGCCAGATTGCGAATCGGGAGAGAACTAGAGGCTAACGCAATCCCCCCTGACAAGCCTACGGCCTTGTTGCCATTCGTAAATTGATTAAGTTTTTTTCTAAACTCCAATGCAAATTCGATTACAACATCCCATGGCCCCAGAATACAAAGATCATCTCCACCAGAAAATACCACATAAATGCTTTTTCTATACGTATCGTTGCTAGAAATCATATGAGCAAGAAATGTAGAAAAAAATTGTTGAAACTGATAACTCAAATCAGCATATCGAGAAAGAGACCATCTTTGTTGCAATGATGAACTAAAAAGCAAGCCAAGATTATCAATATCTGCTTTGAACATGGCTAGTTTCTTCGATTGATTTGTATCAGGGTTCTTTACAATTTCCTCAAATGTAAGCAAATCGCTTCCCTCACCTTTCTTAAAAGGTGCTAAATATGGCAGAGATATCATGGGCAATCCTGGCTCATAAACACGATTTGTGTACCCAAATACATCAGTACCAGATGCATAAGAAACAATACGCACCATCTTTGAAAAGGACTGCAATGTTTTTGTTTTGAGAAGAAGCCTTTCTGCTTTCATCAGAGAGCTTCCAACGGTTAACAAGTCCTCACAACTTCTGCATGGTGTTGAACCTGCTCCAGCAGGGTTAACGTCGCATACAGGACAAGCTCCGTACTCTTGCAATGCGGTATAGGCTTCGTCCATGATATGTCCATAGGAGTCCAGTCCAAGTTGAAATTTCTTTTTCTTATGCATTATGTCGCTGTTCAACATCTTGTTCTGAAGACTGATTCCGTTGGATTGAGCAAGTTCAGAAGCATTGTCGATAGTAGTACTTGAAAGAATGCAACAAAGTCTTGCTGAAAATTCCCTAAACATATAGGTATCCAATTCTGTCTGGATAGCTGAAATTGTTTTCTGATACGTAGCTGTGTAAGGAAGAAGCAAGAGGAAGCGCCCCCCAGCAAAAGTGACTATATTGGTTTCGGGAACACCGAATTTAGCAATGATATGGTGAGCAAATATTAGACTAAGTGACCAAACTTGAAAACTTCTTGCTCTGAGCAGTTTGGCATTATACTTTGGAGTAGGCAAGTCAAAAATATATTTCTGAATGCCGGACATATCACCCTGTAAGAAAATATAGGGAGCATCTTTGACAGCAGTATCCATCCATCCTTCATGATCAACCGCATAGGTATAAAGACAAGCAGCAAACGCTGCTGTTGTCTTTGCATGATGAAACAGGCTTATATCTGGATCATCAATAGTAGAAGAAGGAATACACCAGGTATAACGTTCAAGCATAGTTAGCAATGATGAAACAAATTCTTCGTATGAAAGACCTTTCAATTTTTGAAAATCTTTCTCAAAAAGCATCCATTGCTGTTCATAATCCTGTTTTGAGACTTTATGGGGACCATCTTGTACCAGAGCATCCCCATCCAAAGGCTTGATTGCGTTATAATTCGTTTCAGTTCTATCCCATTCCGAACCATCGGTCTCTCTTATTTTAAGAGTGGAAGCAATATTAAGCATCGGCTGCTCAAAAAACTTACCTGAAATCTCATATTCCAGCTCTTTATCACTTCGTCTATCCATACCACTGCTTAAACGATCAGCAATGGTGATTATATGATGATCATTCTCATCGGGATTATGATGATAGGCAGCAAGATTAATCATCCGTGGAACATGTATTGATTCAGGAAAACAATCTTTTACTGATTCCAAATAACCCATGGTATAGAGAACATGCTGGTGGGAATAGAATCCCTTGAAGTTTAGCTTACAAAGCCTACCTTCCATATTTTTCTGCTTGTATTGAGATTTCCCAGCTCGCTGAGCAAATTTTCCAATATCATGCAACAAAGCTGCCAGCACTATTTCTTGCATTGTAGCAGTTACCATGTACCCCTCCTATTTGCTAAAACTGTCTCCAAACCGACAGCTTGCCAAAACCAAAGCTAGTATTCTTTCCAGCTTGAAATAGTTCACAAAATGAAAAAAGATCTAAATCATAAGCAGAGAACTCTCCAACAAGCTCCAATTCTCCGATTACTCCACCGAGAAACATGCGTGTTCTTTGTCTTGCAGAATAGTGTGGGTAATCAACCCAGTTCGTGTTTTGCTTCGATATCTCGAATTTTGTTGATATAGAAGTACGTTCTTGAACAATACCATATAGCAGGCAAAGCGTTTCCATACGGCGTTGGAAGCAAGTAAATAAGGAATGATTGCTGAAAGTATCAGTATACACCCCTCTTTCTTTAAAACGTAAAGGGCTTTCAAATTTTATCAACACAGTTCCTGAATACATCCGATCTTCAACAGATTCAAAGGGTTTCCAGCTAAGAACAGATTGCTGAAACGAAAGGGAATTATCATCAAACAGTAAATTCCGACCACTAGAAGTAACCGAAGAGACTGAATAGCGAACCCTTCTATTGCCATACCCTCTGGTTTGTCCTCGCTGAAAGGCACCTACTATATATGGAGAATACTCGATTGCATTACCTAGAAGCATGATTGTGAATGTTAAAGAATCGTGTGCTGGTTTATTCCAATCTTCAACGAAAATGGTAAAAGGATGTGGAGCCCTCTCTCGACCCTTAACAATAGTATTTTCTTTATCTAGATACGTATCAAAAACCTGAGAGTATATACAAGCAGCTTTATGCTCACATTGATGACAAGTTTTCCGATGTGCAATGCAACATATATCGTGAAGATTTGATCCCAAAATACTTCTTATAATAAAAAGAGGAGGGATGTCTGAATCAACACACTCCTCAAACCGAAGAGAGATTGTCAACGGTATGTATTGTACATATGCATTAAGTCTCATAGAGAGTGATTATACCACTGATTGTTGATTTTGGATAATAATTGTACAAACTATTAGTGATTTTTTTAGTAATAAAAAAGCAAATCGAGCTATCTGCTTATGAGTAATAGATTCAATAATGAGACAAAATTAGTGAAAACTATACTTTCTCCCGAATAATGATCAGAACTCATTGCCCTACCATTCATTTAATACTGTATACTCGTCATCTTCCCAAGCCCTGACTGCAGAAACGATTGTATCAACATAATCACTCGAGCTACTACGAATTCCTGGATGCTCAGCTTCAACATAAAGAACTGAATCATCTGACGAATCTATATAACAATCACAATCAATATCATCATAAAAATCAAGCTTCTGCAGCTCTAACCCAAGTTCTTCAATCAAATCTTCCCAAAAAAGGCTGAAAGTACCTCCAAATATGATTATTTCTGGCTCATAGGCCTGAATCTGCCCAAGAAGTAAATATCGATTTTCATTGTAGGCTCTTTTTAAACTATGATATTTTGAAGTCGTTCCTCCACCAGATTTATTCACATTTACATACGCAATTGATTGTAGTTCATCTGCCACATCATCATCTTCGTTGATATCAGGCATATCATCATAATACATATAATTATGTATGCCATAAGTAGTATAAGCAACTCTTTTGAGCGTAGTATTATTTACTGGGCGATAACCTAAAATATCTCTGATTGGGATGAGCCCATTTTTAAAATAGGGTTCCTTTAACACCCACATAACTTGATAATTCTCATCACTCCAGTATAAATCTCCATCAATGATTCCATCATCTTCTTCCAGTTCAGAAAAAGCATATCCAAAATAATCATCATCTTCAAACTCATCATCGTCATCAAAAGAATCAAAATACATCATGCACATCCTCCTTTCATGCAAGTTGTTTGGAGCATTCTTAAGAAAACAGTACCATATACTTACTGAATGTGAAGAAATCACTCTTCTCAAACACAGTATACATCTATTAGCTCTTAATCATTAAATCCCTTTAATCAGGTCATATCGTTCTAACGGAAACTAGAAGAAGAAACAAAGGAACTTGCAAAAGTCTTAATCCCTTTAATCAGGTCATATCGTTCTAACAATGGTTGTGTATTCTGCATTAATCAATTTTGAAGAAGTCTTAATCCCTTTAATCAGGTCATATCGTTCTAACTCGCCCTCTTCGGAGGGCAAAGGAGCAATCCATGTCAAAAGTCTTAATCCCTTTAATCAGGTCATATCGTTCTAACGATGAATGAATATCAAATGTTAGTGAAGGCAAAGGAAGGTCTTAATCCCTTTAATCAGGTCATATCGTTCTAACTATCTGTACAAGCTCAAATTAACTGGCTCTCGTATGCTGTCTTAATCCCTTTAATCAGGTCATATCGTTCTAACAGATCATGAAAGCAACTAATGTACACGACCTTGAAGTCGTCTTAATCCCTTTAATCAGGTCATATCGTTCTAACAGTCTCATATGCGGAAGTGATTACCCGCAGAAAAAAATAGGTCTTAATCCCTTTAATCAGGTCATATCGTTCTAACCATATTACAAGCGGTAAAAACGGCGCTATTACGTCGGCATGTCTTAATCCCTTTAATCAGGTCATATCGTTCTAACGATACGGGAAAAAAATTCCAACTAGTAAGCAGCTTTTCATGTCTTAATCCCTTTAATCAGGTCATATCGTTCTAACTGCCATATCGCTCAAAGCTTTTACTTCAGGATAATGCAGTCTTAATCCCTTTAATCAGGTCATATCGTTCTAACAACGCATGTCTGTCGGAACATATGGATATCCCACCATCATGTCTTAATCCCTTTAATCAGGTCATATCGTTCTAACCAATAATGAGGATAAGGAATATGAAGAACATTCAGATTCTGTCTTAATCCCTTTAATCAGGTCATATCGTTCTAACAATGAGTATCATGAATGCAATTGAGAAGAGCAAGGCAACTGTCTTAATCCCTTTAATCAGGTCATATCGTTCTAACCAGTGAACGGACGGCAGGTAAAGCTATTCAAAGTTTTTGGTCTTAATCCCTTTAATCAGGTCATATCGTTCTAACCAGAGACGGCAGAAGCGTATGAGTACACCGGCGCTCTTGTCTTAATCCCTTTAATCAGGTCATATCGTTCTAACCATCAAGGTCTTGGAATCGTTGCCGAATGGACACATATTGTCTTAATCCCTTTAATCAGGTCATATCGTTCTAACTCCTGCAACTACACAGGATCATAGGATTACTGGACGTTTGTCTTAATCCCTTTAATCAGGTCATATCGTTCTAACAAAATCATCCTAGGCAATTTATAAGGGAGTAATAAGATGTCTTAATCCCTTTAATCAGGTCATATCGTTCTAACACGAAACGAGCAAGGCGGTAAACAGAGTTTACCTGCATGACGTCTTAATCCCTTTAATCAGGTCATATCGTTCTAACCTTACTAGCTACCGTTGTGTATGGTAAGGCTTATGCGTCTTAATCCCTTTAATCAGGTCATATCGTTCTAACCAAAACGCCTAATGAAAAAAGGAGACCTTCCTTACATCGTCTTAATCCCTTTAATCAGGTCATATCGTTCTAACAACAATGAGTACAGGTATAATAATACACTATTCATCCTGTCTTAATCCCTTTAATCAGGTCATATCGTTCTAACAGATTGTAAATGAGATCATTGACAATTCTGTGGATGAAGTCTTAATCCCTTTAATCAGGTCATATCGTTCTAACATGAAAATTAGTAAAGTTGTCGTTAGTGGATTGGGAGGTCTTAATCCCTTTAATCAGGTCATATCGTTCTAACGAGACAGAAAATGTCAAAGTTCAAACCGTTCACCACATTCGTCTTAATCCCTTTAATCAGGTCATATCGTTCTAACGCGATCGTTGCAAGATTTATTGCAACGGCGTAGACCTCACGTCTTAATCCCTTTAATCAGGTCATATCGTTCTAACCGTTACTCACGAATGAGAAAAAAGCAAAGGCTTGCAACGTGTCTTAATCCCTTTAATCAGGTCATATCGTTCTAACGGGACCCTAGGAAGTAGGGAGGGGATAGTTATGGACTACGTCTTAATCCCTTTAATCAGGTCATATCGTTCTAACGGACAAGATAGACAAAGACATTGACCAGATTATTGACCGGGTCTTAATCCCTTTAATCAGGTCATATCGTTCTAACAAGAAGAAGGCATGACAAGAATGAGTTGAATAGAGATATTGTCTTAATCCCTTTAATCAGGTCATATCGTTCTAACTTGCAGAGTTTGGGAAGTATTTGTTCTTCTTGAAGGACAAGTCTTAATCCCTTTAATCAGGTCATATCGTTCTAACAAGGATGGTAAACATGAATACTGAAAGTATCGTTGAATTGGGTCTTAATCCCTTTAATCAGGTCATATCGTTCTAACAGAGTATCATAAAAAAGTTTGACGGTGTGGTCGAGTTGTCTTAATCCCTTTAATCAGGTCATATCGTTCTAACGCACTGAAATCAATCGCATTTGTATCTGGCTGGATTATCACGTCTTAATCCCTTTAATCAGGTCATATCGTTCTAACAGAAGACCCTAGACTGGTTGAAGGCGCAGGATGATCCGTCTTAATCCCTTTAATCAGGTCATATCGTTCTAACTGGTAGTTAGAAAGTCCTTTGGTTGGGGTAATACTGTGGTCTTAATCCCTTTAATCAGGTCATATCGTTCTAACGTAGTCATGCAGTCTGATTGGATAGATTCGTTTTCTGTCTTAATCCCTTTAATCAGGTCATATCGTTCTAACCATGGAACATTGCACGAGGGCTTCTTGCATTAAGCTGTGAGGTCTTAATCCCTTTAATCAGGTCATATCGTTCTAACCCCCTACCTTTTATCTCTTTGTAGCATAGATACCTGCAAGACGGTTTTCGCCAACCTAATTGAGTTGGGCATTGAAAAACGACTCTTTGGGCATTTTGATTGAAAACTAATTTTTATAAATTCCTTTCCCATAATTACTTAACCCCTCTTCGCGAACCTCCCGCTAATTTCTATAAAAAATCATAATTCGGAGGTTCGCGGAACAATCCTACAAAACCTTATAAGGAAGTGTATCGGGAACTATATCAGATCCCTTCCCTATCTTGATTACTTTCTGCATATCTGTTTCACATCGGGGGATGAGCAACAGATAATCTTCCTGTGAATCAAGCATTTCCTTCAACTTCCTTTCTACCAGTATACCATGAGCTTCTTCCCAAGTACACTCGAACAATGATTTTTGGAGAAGACCTTCTTGAGTTGACTAAACTCCTTTGCAAAATTTTACTTTTAAGTTTCCACAGAAGCTACTATTTCCTTAGATCTTTTTATAGAATAGCCACGCTATGTAAACCACAAGCCAGTATATTAACAAGAGCAGTCCTGAATTCATCCATTACATCTAATATCAATGATTTCCGTACATAAAAAGATGAATGAAGAAGAACCACCACATTTATTGTTTTTCCTCGAACTATCTTGTTTTATTCCATCTTGGAGCTGAATATTCAAAGTTTAAGAGAATTCTTTACAGAAGGTATCTTTCAAGATAATTGCTGATAATAAAATTCTTTCCAGAAAACAGAATCATGTAAGCAATTGATACCGGTGCAAAGCTTGAGCTTACTTTGCAATACATCATTTGCAGAAGACTTTGGACGACTGTAAGGTCTGAGTGCATATGAAAAAGCAATGTTGTTTCCTATTTATTCCAGGAGTGCCAATTTTATTTCTATTGCACACACACTAGAATGTGTGTAAAGCTATAAAGGGTAACGGAGTGGACCATGGATCAACACAAGAGGAAAAAACCTGACAGCCAATCAATACGTGATGAGATTACCTTGATGAATCTGAAGCGCGTATATTTCATGGCGCTCATCGCAGTTCCTGTCAATATCGCTCATATCATTATCTTCAGCGGCAACCAAGCAGGTGATGCAATCGAATCATTTTGGCGAACCGGCATCATCGTAAGCCATTGCATTTTGGCTGTCACGCTGAGCCTCCTTGGAATTGTCTCATACCTGTTAAAGAGAAAACCTCGTGTTCATAAGCTGTTTGATATAGTGCCGTACTTTGCAGCCATCACCATCCTTTTGATGTGCATAGTCATCGTGACACTCGATCAACTCGTAACAGTGAGCATCACGCCCTTCATTGTTGGTTGCATAACAGTCGCAGTAGTTTTCCTCTTCAAACCGCTTATAGTTCTTTTGTTATATGGGTGTGCTTACACAGGGTATAGAGTTGCAATCGCGTTTACCCAATCCGATCAAGCAATACTGCTTTCCAACAGGGTCAACGGATTGACTATTGTAGGGATGGGAATCTTCTTGTCCATCCTGTTGTGGCGAGCAATTATTACCGACTTACAGAACAAGCGCACCATCGCTTCTCAACAGAAGGATCTTGAACAAAAAAACCATGTGCTTGAGATGCTGGCCTTCTTTGACCAGTTGACCGGATTGTACAACCGCCATAGGTTCGATGAACTGCTCGCTCAAGAAATCTTCTTAGCCCAGGAACACAAACAACCGCTGGCTCTCATTATGGTTGACATCGACCATTTCAAACTATTTAACGATTCGTATGGACATCTTGCAGGAGACCACTCGTTGAAGCTCGTCGCAAAGACCTTGAATGAAATCGCAGCTCGTACCGGTGGACTGATGGGCAGGTTTGGTGGAGAAGAATTCTTGGTCATGCTAGGAAATACTTCTGAAGAATCGGCAGCAGTCATTGCCGAAGAAATGCGCAAGAAAGTCGAAGACCTACACATCGAAAACAAGGGAGCAGGAACTCTTCTGACCATCAGCTTAGGTGTCACCGCTACAATACCCGATACGGACGTTTTGCCTGACAATCTCATACAAGCCTCTGACAAAGCTCTGTACGGAGCAAAACAGCAAGGGAGAAATCGAGTTGTGAAATTCAGTGAACTGCCTCAAACTTGATCCTCTGCAACCAATAAAGAGGGAGTTTCTAATTGATACCCACTGATTCTTGTCCTCAAGAACTGAGCTAAGGCCTTGTTCGTGCAATACACATAGCAGCCTTTCATCCCCCTGCTCATGAGCGTTCTGTAGGTATTGCGGATGATGACATCTATACTCTTTGCGGCCTCTTCATCTTTTTTCCTAGCCTTCCCTATGAGACCATGTAATGATTTATCCGTCTTTGCCCGTTTGGTATAATCGGTGATGAGTTTCCCGTGTTCAAAGCGCAGGTCATCGCCGATGATCACCCCGACGTAGCTGAACTCCAGACCTTGGGTGGTGTGAATACACCCCACCTGATTGATTGAACCCTTTGAAATGGCAAAGGTGGAATCGCTGCTGAGGTTCCATCGCATGGAAAAGTCGCCGATTACTATATCATTCTCTGTATTTGAAGATTTCTTGGAAATCCACTCCCAACAATAGCCGGCAACCAATCGGGCTTTATCATCGACTTTATTTTTCTCTTCAATCAAGGCTTTGAGCTGCAGTGGATCGTCAAACACTCTAAAATCATAATCAATGCCTTGCAACGTTGGATTCGCCGTCTCTTTTTGGATTCCCAATACTCCATCGAGCCAGGAAAGGTATCCGTCAGAGCCATTGCACCTAAATTGTGAGAGGAGTCTCCCCTCCTGCACCTCGGCGTTGAACGCTTTAGCCCAAAAGAGAATGTGAGCTCGCTGTCCATAATCCTGTGCTGTAACCCGTTGATCTTCATCAATGAAGAAAACGCTACTTGTGCATGCATTGATGATCTCTTTGATTTGATCTTCTCCTGTAACCCTTGGCCCTTGCTGGGACCTCTTGTTCAGCCTATGCGCTTCATCAACGATGAGGGTCCCATAATCATTAACTTCTGCCTCGACAAATGCCGTAGAACCTTTAAATAAGCTACTGATATTATTTCTCTTGAACGCGCCAGATCGGAGCTTGGCCTCAAACACCTTTCGCGGAGCGCTATTCTTCGTCACATAGGCACACACTTGCCCATCGTTGATCAACTGCACAAGAAGATTGATGGCAACGACCGTCTTCCCCGTCCCAGGCCCTCCTTGCACAATGAAAACCCGTTTCTTCCCGTCCTCTTTACTTCTGCGTGCAAATGAGAGCATCTGCTCATAGACAATCTTCTGTTCATCGATAAGGATGAACTCCTCTTTCCCCCTCAGCATTGCAGAAAGTGAGTCTTGCAGGCTCTTAGAGGGCCGAATTTCACCGTTTTCGATGTAGTACAAGGTTTGTTTTGCGTCCCCTGTGTGGATGTACTTCTTGATGAAATCTCTGAGCTTCTTTACATCACTACGGTAAAATACGGGTGACTGTGCAATAAGGTCTTGAAAATAGTGTTGCTTCAGCGGGTCATCTTTTGGGGGCACATAGTTGTGTAAGTACGCGCAACTTTCCAAGTGAATCGGTATTTCATGGACATTTGCATTGAAATTGGAGATAAGCGATCGATAGGACCATGCTTGGTAGGAGGGATGGTGCACTACTTGCTGGCCATGGGAAAATCGTGTCTGCACATCGATAATCTCAGCCTCCAAAAGTTGGTTGACATACGCAACAGGCTCAACCTTGCTCCACTGTTTCAGTTCGACGATTACCGCATTATGTTGGTTTGCTTTATCCAAGCCCGTAAGGATGAAATCGACTCGTTTATTGGTGTTGGGGATTCCAAACTCTATAGCTACCCCACTGGTGTCGGGAATCTCAGGATCGAGTAATACATTCTGCATGTAATTCAATGAGTTGCGCCATGATTGCTCCTCACTTGAACTGACTCTCTTATGAAGCCTGTAATACAGAGACCTTTCAATCTTCTGGTCGATTGAATTATCCTGAACATCTGACAAGAATTGCTGCTTATCACCTTCGTATACGAGCATCACACCCTCCGTGGACTTTCTCTAGTGTACCACAATCCAAGAATTGTCGCGCTAGGAATTACGAGAGCTCTGTGTACTTCTTAGCAGATCCATACGCTTTCTTTACATCATACTTCTCACAGTTCTTTGCAAGCTTGTTCTTGATGATGGTAGGAATATCAGCATTGATTGCATCTGCAAACAGGACACTGTAGATCAAGATGTCAGCAAGCTCTTCTTTCATCTTATCGTGCTTCTCCCTCACCTCAACATCACTTTTTGACCATTGAAAACACTCTAGAAGTTCAGCTGCTTCTAGACTCAATGATATTGATAGGTCCTTAGGGGTGTGAAATTGCTTCCAATTGCGCTCATCCCGAAACGCCAGAATATCGGCAACAGGAAGTACTTGAGTCTCAAACATCGGTCCGATCCCTCCAGAGAGAAATTTTGAGGAGACTCCAAAAACTGAACAGATTTGACTGAGCATCCAGTCAGAAGGGTTTTTTAGACCGATCAAGTACTCTTGTTCAGAAAGACCAAGTTTCTCTGCCATCTCTTTATCTGTAAGGTTGAGGTGTTTCTGGATGGCAAGAATGCGGTTATTAGTGGTTTTCATAGGAGGTAAGTATAGCACTATGGAAACTGAACACAAAGCTACTTTTTAAGCTCTGTTAACACATCTTAATATTGACCTGTACTACATCGCACCGTATCCTGGGATCATGGAGCAGCTATCTACTAGACTTTCCCAGAAATTAATTCGTACGCTACAGATTGGGCAACAGTATGTGCTTCATGATATTGCCAACCTATTGGAAATGCAAACTGCCGCTACCATGCGCAAAGGAGTGCTTAATCGTCGTGGCGAAAATGCCATCGTTCTTTTGATTAATCTGGAAAAAGAAAGCTATGCTACCCCGTATGTCGATCATATAGACAATGATGTGCTGTATTGGGAAGGACAGTTACGACAACGATTTGTTGAGAATCGAATGAATACCGGGGAGTATGAGATATTCGTCTTCGTACGAGATAAAATCAAAACCCCATTCACGTATTACGGGCGAGCTCTTCCCATCGCAACTCAATACTATGATCCTGGCCAACCTTGTAAAACAAAGTTCAGTCTCTATGAATACGCTGATTCAATGCTATATCAAACACTCATTCAAGATGCTTCAGTTTCTCAATCTTTCATGGATTTCCCAGAAGCGAGAGAAAATGAACCGCTGTATCGAGGCCCGACAACTAGAGAGTCTCTTATAAATCAGAGAACAACCCAGCAAGCCTACCGAAAGCATGCTTTGGCTTTATGGAACAATCGTTGTGCTGTTTTAGGGGTTGAGCAACCAAAAATCTTGATTGCAAGCCATATCAAGCCTTGGAGAGTTTCCGATAGCCAGGAACGTACTGACCCAAAAAATGCTCTCATTCTCTCTCCACTCTATGACAAACTCTTTGATTTAGGCATGATTTCATTCAAACCTTCCGATGGAAAAATCACGTTATCAAAACAACTGAACGACAATGAATATGATCGCCTCGGCCTTGATGACACAAAACATTTATGCATGATTCCCAATGGAACAGAGCACTATTTATCATATCACAACAAATATGTATTTGATTTTGCTCCTTTGAGAGAAACTGAAATAGATTTGCTTATCCGCTGATACATTCACTTGCATACTGATCATATCCTACCTATACTGTAGGTATTAGGAGACATGCCATGGATCTATTCGAAGTAGCTATCAAACTGGAACAAGAAGGGGCTCAATTCTATTCAGAGCTGGCAAAGAAAGCTCCCACAGAAGGCTTTGCCAACATATTTTACATGCTCAGCAGCGACGAAGAAAAGCATGAACGTTATTTCCGAGTCCTCCAGCAGAAAAACGCACCTATATCGGTCGACTCCCAAATACTGGAAAGAGCCAAGCAAGTATTTAAAGCTTTTGATCCAGAAGCCTTCCCCTCCTCAGAAGACCAGATACCAGCCTATGAGGAAGCACTCCAAATTGAGAAAAAGAGTATAGACTTCTATACATCCCAACTCGATTCCTTGGTGTTTGAGGCAGAAAAGAAGGCTCTTTCAGCTATCATCTCGGAAGAAAAGAAACACCTTGCCGTCCTTGAGGAGATGCTCAAACTCATCACCCGCCCCCATCGCTGGGTTGAGGATGCTGAGTTTGGTCTTCGATCCGAATACTGAGCATCACGCAGAAGGAAGCGTTGCAGCACAAGAGAGGAACGCCTCAACTATCTTGGGGTCGAACTGAGTGGCGCTGCATCGCTTGATCTCTTCACATGCCTGTTGGTGCGACATCGGCTCCCGGTATGGTCGCTTATAGGTCATCGCGTCATACGCGTCGGCAACGGCAATGATTCTCGAATTCAGAGGAATCTGCTCCTGCTTGAGCCCTCTTGGGTAGCCCTTGCCATCCCACCGTTCATGATGAGCAAGAATATCCTTTGCAAAGTCTGCATACCTCGTTACGGAACTGAGCAAATGGTAGCCAACCTCAGGATGACGCTTCATTTGAGCCCATTGTTGGTCATCTAGCTTGTCCGGCTTGTTCAAGATGCTGTCATCGATGGCAATCTTACCGATATCATGCATAATGCCGGCAACCTTGATCGATTCAATCTGTTCAGACGAAAGATGCAACTCTCTTGCAATATAGCTACAAATGATGGAAACCCGATTGCTGTGCGCCCTTTCCCTTGGGCACTTGCTGAACAAGGACTGTAAGAGAATTTCGATGGTTTGCTGCCTGCTCGAAGCATGCTCGGCAATCTTATGCTCAAACAAGTCATCTTCAGCTTTCCGCAAGACAGCCTCGAACCCAAGACCCTCATCATCCTTGATTGCACAGCCAAACGAGACTGATATAGGAATCCCTCCCTTATTCCATTGTTTGCAATTATTCTGAATCGAGGCAACCAGAGTATCGATCTCATCCTTTCCTGCATGGGGGATGAGTATACCGAACATATCTCCGTCAATACGGGCAGCTATCCACCTATCAGAAACACAATGCTTCTGAATACACGTACCCAGTTGCTGAATCATGCGGTCTCCTACATCAAAACCGTAGGTATCATTAATATCTTTCAGACCGTTGATATCAAGCAACACAATGGCAAGCGGATGCATTTTACGCTTATCATACTCTGAAAAATGAAACAAAAAAGCATTCCTGTTGTACATGCGGGTATACGCATCATGAAAACTGAGAAATTCCAATTCCTTCTGTCGCGCTCTTTGCTCAGTCACATCTTCAAAAATAGTAATGAACTGCCCTCTCTTTGGACTATAGGCATGCACAAGAAACCATCGATCGAATTGAATCGAGTAATGCTCAATCTCCTTAGGCACACCGGTAAGGGCAACTTCTGCATAGGTCTGGATCCAATAGGATTCAGTCTTTGGTAGTACCTCGAGAACCCGACGCCCGATCAATTGCACTTCCGATAATCCTGTAAATTTAGTAAACATTGGATTTACTTTCAAGAACCTGTAATCGATCCCGTTACCCTGTTCATCGCAGAGAAGTTCGTGTACAGCGAGTGCCTGAGGCATCTGGTCAACCAATAGTTGCATCTCGGCATCTGTCTGCAGTAATTGTTGGTTGTTTGCCTCCAAATCTTTACGCATAGACTGACTCTTCTTATACAACCGGTACATCAAACCGCTGATCAACAAACAGAGCCAGGAGATGAATATAATCATTATCTGCCTGAACGTATTGAGAAGGGGGCTATCGTATAGCTGTTGAGCGTCCAAAGCAATCACAAGAACACCATAGATTGCTTGGGTCTGTAAATCATGCATCGGAGCTAGGACCAGCGTATACGATCTTTGACTAGATTGGAAAACCGGACTGAGCAAGGGCTTTTGCGAAGCAAATACCCTGTCCGCCTCATCTTGCAGCAATTGCTGTGGAATATCGAGAACCGTCAACATCGAAGACGAATCGACAAGAGGGAAAAGATCATCATCAGAAATGGTATAGAGCCCAATATAGTGAAACATTGCATTGGCCTTGATGACTTCTAGCATCCGCGTCTTGAACTTGGCCAAATCCATTGTACTTGGTATCTTTGATCCGGTAAAAAAGGAAGCCAGTTGCTCTCCGTTGAGGGCAGCTGCAATGGAGGATGCATGAAGCAGAGCATGATGCTCAGCCTTGTCGCGATACTCGACCCACCTTGCATTGGCATACACACCACCAGCAAGCAGAAAACACAGAGTTACTAAAATAATGCTTAGATAGAGGGCTTTTTTACGCATCCATTGCTTACTGATCATACACACTCCTTTGCAAGGAGAGCTTCAACCAAATGCGGATCGAGGCTCAAAGCAGCAAGACTTTTCAGATACACTTTCAGGTTCTCCCTGGAATCTTGTGGGTGTTTTGTCCTATACCAGCAAATAATATCAACAAGCGTGAGAACTCGGGCAAGGAAAGGTATTTCCTCACCTTTCAAGCCCATCGGATAGCCCTTGCCGTCCCATCGTTCATGATGGTAGAGCACAGCCTCTGCAACTACATGCTGATTACCTAAAGAAGAGAGAACACGGTACCCTTTCTCCGGATGTCGGCGGTGATGGGCATCAAGACTATCCTCTGATACACTGAGAAGCTTCCCCAAGTCATGCACATATGCGGCAAGAAAGAGGTCTTCAAGCTGATTAGGCGAGAGCCCAAGACAAGAAGCTATCTGCTTCGCCATAGACCTAGCTTGCTGTGCATGTATATGCTGTTCGAAATTGTCTGCAAATAGCGATTCAATGAGAGATCCTACCAATGACTGACGTACATCTTTGCTGGAAAATAACTTGTTCTGATACATCAAATCTTCGGCCTGACGCATACTCACTTTCAGACACGTATCAAAATCGTTCTTCAAGGCATAGCCGAAACTAGCAGAGAGCTCAACCGGACCTACCTTGATCTGCTTGCACTCCTGCTCAATTTGCCTGATCAACGAACGAAGCATCGGCTCATCAGCACGGGCAACAAAACAGACAAACTCATCCCCTCCAAAACGGAAGACCATCCCATCCCCTTTACATAGACGTTGCAACACATTGGCCAAAGCGATGAGCAGGGCATCCCCAACCTCATGTCCGAAGGTATCATTCGCAAGCTTGAGAGCATTCATATCACCTACAAGAATACCTAGAGGATACACATCCTTTGCTATATATTCATCAAACTTCTGCTCAAAATAGGTTCTGTTAAGCAGTCCTGTCAGTTGATCGGTGTAGGTAAGCTGTTCAATTTTCCGCTGTTGTTCATGCTCCTTGCTCATATCAATAAAGGCTGAACGTATGAGTTTTTGCTTGTTCAGCACCACAATATTGCTCTGCATCTTGATGTGAATGCGTCGATTATCGGCTGCTATCAGATCGAGGGTGCAACTCTCCTTCTGACCAGTCTGCCCAAGCGCCCTTAGGTGCAAATAAAAAGCATCCTGGGAACCAGGGTGGATGTACTGAAAAAGGGCCTGCCCTTCAAGATTGGATTTCAGTGTATCACGACATACACTGTTGGCACGTTTAATCAGCAGTTCTTGATCATAGAGCAGATAGTTTATTGGAGCATGTTCAAACAAATCAGTAAAGAACTGCTTCGATTCTTCCAGCGCAAGCTGAATACGTCGCAACTCATCATTCTGGAATTCAAGCTCCTGATGATATACAGAAAGTTCAAGCAAAAGTTCATCTGCCGTTTGACCCTCAAAATCAGAAGCGGAAAATCGTTCTTCCTCCAAGACTTTTTTAAGCTTTCTCTCTAGTTGTTCGATGGATATGCTCATAACAAGGTCCTCTGTGGTATCTGGATAATGAAAAGACTCATATGCTGATTATTTTGTGAAGTAGTACAGAACCCTTGTATCGTGACAACAAAGGGCTTTTTTCCGTCATAGGGAAGCAGCCTAAACGTGCTCTCATCCAGCTTTTTATTCGTCCTCAACATCTCATAAGGTCCAAGCTCACCGAGAGATGAATCAAGGATGAAGAGCGTATCAAACTGCTTACCCTGGATATATCGGGCAGGTTTGTTCCACAGCGAAGCCGCCTCCTCACTGACAAACTGCACAATACCCTCTTCATCCACCAAGATTCGAAATTGAGGTTCCCAAGCCGTCAAAGAATCAAAATTTTCAGTTTTTTCGGCCAGTTCATCTTCAAGCGCTTTTACCTTTGTACTATTGACCAAAGTCCCAAACAGCTTTGTGGGCGAACGTTGCCCCTGTTCCTTACTCGAGCTTGCATAGCAGATAAAGTACAAGAATGATCCGTCTTTTCCCCGCAACCGGATGTTAATCTCCACCGTATCAAGACGGCTATGCCGGAGATCGGTAAAGGCTTCAGTCAAACGGGTTCGATCTTCACTGTGCAACAGTTCCAAAAATGTTTCGAAATCATACGGTTGTGCATGTGTATCAAGAGACAGCATCTGTACCAGCATCGAGTCATATTCGAAGCTGTTTTTGGGAATATCCCAAAGCCACCAAGCCATACTGCCAAGCTTCATCGCCTCTTGGATACGCGCTTGCACCACTTGATTTTGCTTTTTTTGATCCTTGAGCTTGGTTATATCCACAAAAATCATAATGATGCCATCGACTGCATTAAAACTCGTTCGATACGGACGTATTCTGACCAACCATGTCCTGGCATCAAAGTCCTGCATCTCTTTTTCTACAGACTGCAAAGTATCGAGCACATATTGAATCTCATCAACCACATTCAGATCATTGTTCTTAAAGGTAAAATGGGAAATTGGACGGCCGATGTCGCTGCTGAATATGTTGGCTACTTTGCTTATCGAAGGTGTCACCCGACGAATACAAAGGTTCTTATCAAGATAGAGAGCGCCGATTTCTGTATTCTTGATCAAATTATCAAGGTCATTGGTCGTTCTTATCAATTCATCAATCTTCTGCTGAAACTCTGCGTTGACCGAATAGAGCTCCTCATTTACTGCTTGCAACTCCTCATTCGTACTCTGCAGCTCTTCATTTGAGGCAATAAGCTCCTCATTTGAGGACTGCAGCTCTTCATTGCTTGTTTCAAGCTCCTCAACGGTTGCTTGCAGATTCTCCTTCGTCAGTTGCAGGCTTTTCTCCAGCTCAATGATTCGTTTTCCCACTTGCTCTTCAATAGCAACGCTGGTGCTTTCAGATGGTAATGAGACTGTCTCATCTTTAACAGTTTGGAAGCTCAGCTGATAGAATCTCCTGTTCTCCAACCTGACCACTCGCCCCATAATGCTCACCTTTTGATCGATAAAGCGTTGTATTCCTGTAATATGCTCAAACTGTACCTCTTTGTCTCCATCTTTAAGTCTACGGAGGATATTGTTTACAAACAGAGCAAGATCGGACGGGAGGTTGGAAACCAAATTATGGGAAAACCGTCCTGGCCGGATTTCCAGAAATTGATTCATGTTGTTTATGATATGAACGATATCATCATTCTCATCAACGATGACAGACGGGGGAAGAACTGTCGAAAGAGCGTTCTCCAATAATCGCTCCAAAGATCTGCCCTTGACAAAACCAGGAGCAGCGTTGTTGCTCGCAATACTGTCCATCGATGCTGAGTGCATAGGCAATGCACTAAGGGTAAGTGTGGGTTTAAACTCAGGATTCTTCCGATACAACTTCCACTTCAAGTCTACATTCTTAAATGCATCGCCCATTTCTCCTATAGACTCACTGCTTCCCATGAATAGATACCCATTTTCCAAGAGTGAATAATAAAACATAGAAAGAACTTGTTGCTGAACATCTGCCTTGAAATAAATGAAGAGATTTCGGCAACTGATCAAGTCAATACGGCTGAACGGGGGATCCTTGAGCACATTATGTACCGCAAACACCACCAACCTTCGCACATCTTCACTGATAAGATACCCTTCATTTTGATACGTAAAATAGGCGGCAAGCAACTCTGGATCCATATCAGCTGCAATATTGCTGGGATAAAGCCCTGTACTGGCGACCTCAAGGGCCTTCTTGTCGATGTCGGTAGCAAATATTTTTAGCTCGCACTGAAGCGAATGCTTCTTCATATACTCTAGACACTCGATAGCCAGTGAATACACTTCCTCACCCGTAGAACATCCGGCACACCATATGCGTACCGTCTGCTCATGTTTAAGTATTTGGGGCAGGATGTTCTTTCTAAGAGACTTGAAGGCGTCTGCATCTCGAAAAAAGCGGGTGACACCGATTAGCAAATCCTTATATAGTATCTGCTTTTCCTCTTCCGATCCAATTAAGAACCCAAGATACTCTCCAAGCGTCTTGAACCGTTTTATTCCTACCCGTCTCTCTATACGGCGGATGATGGTATTCTCTTTATAGAAGGAAAAATCAATGTTGCAGCTATCACGCAATATGAGAAGAATCTTGGCCATCGCATCGATATGCATTGAAGAAATTTCTTGCGTAGAGCTTGCAAGAGGGGTAATTAAAGGATGGGCGATGTAGGTATTCAGGGCTTCTCCCATTTTTGCAGGAGCCAAGACATAATCGACAAGACCGGTAGCTATTGCATTTCGAGGCATGCCATCAAACTTGGCAGTCTGCTCATCCTGAACAATAACCATACCCCCCATTTCCTTGATTGCTTTCACTCCCATCGTCCCGTCACTTCCTGTACCACTGAGAATAACAGCGACTGCCTGCTTCTCCTGGTCATTGGCAAGACTTCTCAAGAAGATATCTACAGGGAGGTTGAATCCCCGCTGGGGATTTTGTTTGTCGAGATATAATTTCCCATGGTAGATGGTGAGGTTGTAAGCCGGAGGTATGAGATAGATGGTCTGCCTCTCAACATTCTGCCCGTTCTTTATCTTCTTGATGGACAGGGTGGTAAAGCGTGACAAAAGCTCATCCATCATACTCTTGTAATCAGGGGCAAGATGTTGGATGACGATATAGGAGGCATCGATATCCACTGGCAAGTTCTTGAAAAACTCCTGAAGGGCCTCAAGCCCTCCAGCCGAGGCTCCAATAGCAACGTAGTACTTAGGAGCCGTTCCTTCTAAAATAGAATCCGCCTTCTGCGCCATACCACTCCCATCAAACCAACAGACCATATATTGCCTTCAGCAGCTTGTAACATCATCATAGCTGAGGAGTTGGCCAAGGTAAAGTTATTTCAGAACTATAAAAAGACTCTTTAAATCTGAAGTTGCTTTACCCAAGTTATTGCCCGTTCAAGTTCTCCTTCCTTAAGCGGCCCTTCCTTGTCACTGACGAAGAATCCCATAGGCTCGAGCGTCTTGAGGCCTCCCTTCTTGACCAACTGTTTGGCTATCGGCTCGGCAGCATACCCAAAGAGCTTTACAAGGAACGCAAGAAATCGGTTATTGAGACTTGCAAGATCTGCTCGGGTATCAAACGAGCCGATCTTTACCCCTTGCAAGGCCTGAGGCTCAAGGGTTTTCAGAAACGTCTTGACCGATGGCAACGGTTGAAAGGCCTGCGTAGGAGACCCAACGATGAGCACATCCAACGCTTGCAGGTCTTGTGCCTTTACATCAACAGCACGTATCACAGGAGAATCGATAACCGCACCGATCTCCTTCGCGATTTTTTCGGTATTTCCGAACGCAGAATCATACACAACCAATGCTTTCATACTATTTCTCCTGATGTTTCAATTGAATAATGATTCATCACACAAGTCAACCTCAACTCCTTGCCCAACTGTCAAGGAAATATGTAAAAAACCGTCTACATCATAACCGACAACTTTCAGACGATATCTACCGGGTTGCAACCTCAAGGTTTGGGAGGTCTCAGCAGACCCTTGACTGAGCGTAATGACCTGCCCTAGCGCATCGTTGACCAGCACTACCTTATACTGATTTGTGTTGACAGCGGCATTGATGGTGATGCTGATTTCTTGAGGCGCTTCACACCGGACTCTGTACACCGTCTCTCGTCCATAGAATCTTTTGAAAGAGTATTCGACCTGAAAGTCAGAGAACCGTACATCCCGGCTTTTGTAGAAGTAAGAATCACCAGTTTCCAACATCCTATCTTCATCTTCTACAAGAGAAGACGAATAGGCGGATAGCGGCACGTTGCTAAAAAATGTACAGGAGACACAGACAAAGCTGCTTATACAGAGAAAGAGTACTTGTAGTAATTGTTTCATATAATCCTCATCGTTGCTGATGGTACTCAGAAGCTGTACATAATTCACTACGTAAGCCTTCGTATTTCACTTTTTTTATTATGCATATATTGCCTAGGACGCAGACTCACTGTAGGATTTTCTTCAATGAAGCATCTCATTTTGCTAATCTATATTCTCATCTTTTCCACAGGCTTTGCATCGCTGGCCGGTTTGGGGGTTCTTTCTCTCAGACTTGCAAACAAATTTCCTCGACGTTTAATTCTTGTACAAGCTCTCTTCATCGCAAATTTGGCACTAGTAGCTGTCTACTTTTACATGGTTCAGGTTCTGTCTCTTATAGGAAAACCACAAGTCGATACTCTGTTTTCCTTTACAGCAGTGTTACTGAATATTGGTTTATATTTTGGCATTATAGGCTCTCTTGATGCCCTACAAATTAACAGCAAAGGGGAAAAACTATACTTCTATAGTAAAATAGGATGCTATTTGTGCATTACGCTGTTAAGTTTTCAATTACTTACTTTATTGGTTGGATGGCTTAGTATCGTACAGAATATATTCTATCAAGCAGCCATCTACCTTAGCGTTGCCGCTACCATGGCACTGTTCGGCTCCGTATTGCTCACTTCGCATAGCGAATCCGATAGCAAAGCCTACAAGACACTGCTCAAAGGATTGGGCGTCTGTTGTATGGGCTTTGTACCCCTAGGATTGCTTGAATACCTTCTTGCTACAATACTCGATTTTTCTTACCAACCGCTTTCCTTGGAGTATCTACTCTACCTTGGGATAAACAGCACCATCATCATCGCCAGCGCACAAGCATTGGCCAAGGAGCCGAAAAGTGGTTCTGCCTTTGGAGAGCTGTCTGTGCAGGCACTAGCCCGCTTTTCCCTGACAAACAGGGAGCAAGAGATGGCTCGCCTGATCTCCCAAAGTCTGACCAACAAGGAAATCGCAGCAAAACTCGGAATATCTGAGGCGACAGTGAGAACACACATCTACAACCTCTTTCAGAAAGTGGGAGCAAGCAACAGGATTGAACTCTTGAATCTCCTTAGTCAGTAGCATCTACGTAATTGTACTCAGAACAAAGGCTCTCAATTCATACATTCGTCGGAGGGTCAACGCTACCTCTTTTTTCTACACTGTGTCCATCAAGCAACAAAAAAGGAACAACACAGTATGAAAAAAACAACAAGTAGCATTGCCGCAACACTTTTAGTTCTCCTGCTCAGTACGGCATGCACACACACAGCACCAATCCGAAATGCTAGTGGACAGAAGCTTATCTTGGAGATTGACCAAAGAACAACGGTCTCGATCAACGGCTCCAAACAGAAGATATATGTAGCAGCAGTTCGTCATGACAACCCCATCATCCTTTGGCTTGACGGCGGCCCTGGAGGATCTGAATTGGGCTGGGTGCGAACATATTTAGGGCCACTGCATGAACATGCTACCATCGTCTGCTGGGACCAGCGTGGAGTAGGTGCCAGCTACATGGCTGCCAAGAAAGGCCTTGCTGTCGAGGACTTTGTGCAAGATATCATCGCCCTGACAGAGTATCTTACCAAAGAGTATGACCAAGAGAAGATTTTCCTGCTCGGTCATTCCTGGGGAGGTTTCATAGGAGCCCTTGCAGCACAACAAAGACCAGATCTTTTTTATGCCTTCATTGCGGCATCACCGCATATAAACTCAACGGAGAATGACACAATCGGCTATCAAATGATCTTGGAAGGAGCAAAAAGAAGAGGCGACACCAAGACGGTTAAAAAGCTTGAATCCATTGGGCTGCCTCCATATGAAAAATTGGACAAAAACGGAGAGGTCGTCGGTGATGGGGATGCCTACTATGCAGTGCTTTCCAAACTCTACAGCTATAGTCCTAGCGCCCCCTCTGACGGTACTTTCCGCTCTGAAAAGATGCTTCTCGCCCCAGAGCACTCTTTGCTGGCAAAAATCAATCTTGTCAGGGGTTTGATGCGTGGTGTGAAAGAAGTATACCCAACAATCAGAGACCGCAGCCTCGAAAACGAGGCCATACAATTCGAGTGCCCATTGGTGGTGATAAACGCCCGTTATGACTACAGCTGTGTTGCCTCCATCACTGAGCGCTGGTATGAACAAACTACCGCACCAAGCAAACACTATCTTTGGCTTGAACATTCGGGCCACAACGGCATCTATACCGAACCTAGCGTCTTCATCGAGTTCATGAAAGAACAGGTACTGCCTCTGAAAGAGTAACGTTCAATGATGTGTCAGCTCACCTCTGGAGTGCGGACAATCCTGGGATCGGTGAAGATGTCCTCTTCATCAAAACTGGGTGTGGAGAACTCTGAGACCACTGCACCGGCACTTCCTGCCTGAAACCAATGCTTGGTGTTCGGACTGAGGGTGTATTGCTCCCCTGGTTTGAGGATTATCTCGTGAAAGACGGTATAGACACCCTCAACCTTCTTTGCTTTTATGTTTGCAGTCTCTTCTCCCTCCACATAGAGATAGACCTCTCCCCATCGGCAACGGAAGGTCTCCTCTTTGCCTATATAGGATCCGACTGCGGGGTGTCGATGTTCAGGACACGTCTGACCGGGAAACAACACCAGTTCCTTGGCACAGACGCGTTCTGTATTGATGTAGGTGACTAGTTCAAGGCCGGTATGCTCAAGATCATCAAGACCGAAATCAGCTATCTCGATCGAGGCTTGTTCCTCTGCTGTCAAAACTATGTTCGCCTGCTCAAAATACCAAAGTGTTCGCTCAACCGCCTCTTCATATACCGCCTTGCTGATCATCGTCCATACCTCCTTACAAATCACGACTAATCTCTTTTCTATTCATACTACATGCCCTTATAGTATATCCAGTATAACACCAAGAGGAGGAGGTGCGTATGCAGAGCTTTGCCCCTTATCTGGAAAAGATAGAAAATCAGGCTCATCGGCAACGAATGGAGAGCCTACTTTCTTACATCCAACAACGGTTTCCCACACTTGGCATGCGTATTGCTTGGAACCAGCCGATGTTCACCGACCATGATACGTTCATCATCGCCTTCAGCATTGCCAAGGCCCATATTGCAGTTGCTCCTGAGCATAAGGCGATCGAGCATTTCTCAAACGAGATCAAACAATCAGGGTTTTCTGCAACAAAGGAGCTGTTTCGCATCCTCCATGACCAAGATGTACCCTATGAGCTACTTGATCAGATTATCAGCTACAATATTCAGGACAAAAAAGAGTGCAGGACGTTTTGGCGTGTGCAAGCTAACCACTTTTCCGTTGTAAGAGATTGAGTGTTTGATCATGTTCTTTTCCTTTGGGGATAAAGAGAAATGCACTGCAGAGCGTGGTTATGGGGGCGACGAGGACCAAGGCTATGCACCCTACAAGGGTATGAAGAATCTCTGCAGCAACACTCGGAGAGTTCAGGATACTCATGATTGGGGTGCCTTGGGCCATGTAGACCATCATTACAGTAAGATAGCTGCCGATATACGCTAGCAACAAGGTCGTTGTTTGGCTGCCGACTACGGATTGGGCTATGTTCATCCCACTTTGGATCAGTGCTGTCCTGCTGATGGTTGGATGGTGGTCAACTACTTCCTGCAATGCAGAACTGATATCCACAGCCAAATCCAGCAAGGCTCCCAGACATGAGAGATAAATCGCCCCTTGAAACAGCTTGGTAAGATTCACGCGACTATACCCTGCAAACAACAACGATTCAGACCAGTTCATTACGGCTCCATTGATGGATAAATAGTGCGATCCGGCATAGGCCATGAGTGCAGTAAGAACAGAACAAACCAAAGTACCCAAGATGGCCGCCAACGCTTTCTTCGTCAGCCCTGCAACCAAGAGCAAACAAGAAACTGACAGCACTGTTCCTACAAGCAAGGCGAGAAGCATCGGTTCGTACCCACGCAGGGCAAAAGGAATCAAGATTTTCCAGATAAGCAAAAATGCAAGGACAAAGGAGAGTATTGTTCGTAGTCCTGTTGTTCCCAAGAAGAGTATTAGAAGCAGACAAAACACCAAGAACAAAATCACTTCTTTTCCAAATCGATAATGACTGACCATGTTCGCAAACAGCATGTCTCCTTTTGAATCCTGCTCCACCAACACCCAAACAGTATCACCTTCTGTATAGATGGTATCAAACTCAAGTTTTCCACCCAAAAAATTCACTGCATCGATCTGCTTCTGCTTGTGAGGTCCGCCAAGCAATTGTACACGACAGACCTGTTCTCCCATGGCAACCACGCCCACGCGATAGAGGTCGGAATTATCCACAGAGACAACCCTGGCTTTACTTCCTACAGCATTGACGTAGATTTCCTGTTCAAATCCAGTGGGCAAAAAACCAAGAGTCAAGGCAAATAGCATCATGGCCCCGACCAATATCCATTCCCGCTGTGAATACGATTTTTTCATACACTTCTTTCCTCAAGACACAACAGACATCCCCTTTGCCTAGGGCAAAGAGGATGCATTTGCAAAGACTACTGTACGTTGACTAAGGCTTTTAACTTATGAAACACTTGCGTGTTGTCATAGGAACCGGCAAACAACTCTGATCCTACACCTGAGGCATAGACTCCTACAGGAGTTCCGGTGTGAGAGTAACTTGTCCAACCGATACCTGCCTTATTGTTCAAGATGTGAGTCAAGGTGACAGAGAACGGTGTGTATCCTCCATAGAGCAGGTAGCTTTCCTGTGAAGTAGAGCGCTGATTCTTTGGCAGGAGCGTTTGCTTGAACGCCTCTTCGAGCTTCCTATACTCAAAGTCAGACATTACCAATGCAGGAATGTCGGCTGTTTGATGAGGAGCTACCAAACCAAAGCAGTCTCTTACGAGCTTAAGAGTATCTTCGAACCTCACAGAAGGATTTTTTGCAATCATGGAATTCAAGAGTTCATCAAATACCACATAAGACACTTTCTGGTGTTCAAGAATTTGCAATGCTGTGTTGTAGCCGGTCGAGGCAAAACCGATTGTCATTCCACCTGTTTCATGGTCACCGGTTACTACAATCAGGGTTTCCTCTGGGTGCTTTTGGGCGAATTTCACTGCTTGTGCAATTGCTGCATCAAAAGCCAAGAGATCATGGATGGTCGAGGCTGCATCGTTCGCGTGACAAGCCCAGTCAATCTTTCCAGACTCAACCATCATGAAAAACCCTTTTTCATTGTGCAAAACCTCGATTCCTTTCTCAACAAACTGAGCAAGAGTGATGTCATCATCATCCATGTCCAAGGAATACGGCATTGCTCCTCCATCCTGGATTCTTGGGCTCTGGGCATATACTTTTCCACTATCTGCATTCAAAGCAAGAATTTGGGCTCTATCATCGGTCACCAGATAGCCGGCTTCTTCCAAAAGAGTATAGATACTCTTTTTACCACCGTCGGTTGCTTTGCTGATCGAGCCGCCTGCAAAGTAATCAAACCCACTTTCAACCATCTGAAGACCGATGTCATAGTAGTTGTTTCTTGAAGGGACATGGGCGTAATATGCAGCAGGAGTTGCATGGTTGAGTGTTACAGTTGAGACAATACCAACTTTCCAATCTTTTTGCTCTTTTACCCGTTCTGCAATGGTCTTGCCAACAAACTGCTTATCAATTCCTAAACCGAGGACTCCGCTGTGTGTCTTGAATCCCGAAGAAAGGCTGGTAGCAGTCGATGCTGAATCAGGGCAAAAGGATGTTGCATCATAGGTTGTCTGCAATCCGATTACCGGAAATTCAGTAAATGTCAATTTCTGTAGTGCGAGATTCCCCTTCTCGTTGTTCCCCTTCATAATCTGAGCTGCATTGACCTGAACTTGGCTCATTCCATCACCGATGAACATGAACACGTATTTAGGCGAGACACTTTGTCCTGCTTGCCCTGCAGAATACACAGTTTCATTTGCCCCTTGAGCTACAAGCATGGACAAACTTGCTGCAATCAAAAGCAGCACCAAAGTCATTCGTTTCTTCATGGTTTCCTCCAACCTGGTTGTAATGTGAGTGCAGTGTGGAGAGCAAATGCTAATAGTCTGTGTGCAATGTGCAAGAAAGACCTAAAAAATGTATGAAAGAATGATGTGCTACAGATAGAAATAATTCTGTATTCTCATTGCCTTGATGCTATACTTGTAAGCAAGAAAGGAGCAATCAATGGAGCATACCCCGATCATTCTTACTGAAAAACTGCCCATCGGCATCAGCTTGTGCGCCATGGGAGGACCTGTCCGTTACAATGGCAAGGGCATCGATGTGTTGAGCCCTTTGGGACGAGAAAGAAATGATTTCATCTGGTGTCCGGTCTGCCCGGAGTGTCAGGCAGGGTTGGGGGTGACCCGCGATCCTGTACACCTAAGCGGGGGTACAGGAGAGCAGGTATGGAGCGGAGAAGCTGAAGTCAAGAATCGTGGAGGACGCTTGGTCACCAAAGAAATGAAGGAAGGCTCGCTCGAATCCATGGAGATTCTCAGACGAAGCAATGCAAAGGCCTTCATTTACATGGACGGAAGTCCTTCCTGTGGAGTCTACCGCACTACTTTGAAGAACACCAAAAGAGGTAATCCACCAGGGGTCTTCGGAGCCCTCCTTCTCAGTGAAGGGTTCTTCCTCATTCCTTCAAGCGACCTGCAAAGTCCATTGAGGTGGTGGGACTGGCGACGGAGGCTGCTGGCCTTCCATTGGTTCTCCAATCATGAGATTTCCTCAGTGAAAGAGTTATATGAAGTGTGGTATCGGTTGAAGTTTCTCTGTCAGGAATTGGACAACAGTTGGGCGCGCGAGATGGGTAAAAAGCTTGCATCACTTACCAAAAGCGAATTCGCCCAATTTGAGCCCGAGTTCCGCTCCCAGGTTCTGAACCTGCTGCGTAGGCCTTCTACTACAGCGAAGATAACCAACAGTCTTTGGAAGCATTACTCACACTATCGGAAGAGCAGGAACAAGAAGGTTGAAGAGATCAACAGTCCACAGTTCAAGCGCAACGTCACAACCATAGCGAAGGAACTACTCAAAATGGAGCGAACCAGCGTGGAGGATGATTTCTTCTTTGGCGCAAGTCCGGTCATCTATCGTGACAAGCATCGCCTTACGGCACTAAAGAAGGTTGTAGTCGAAGCTGAATTGGAGTAAAAGGTTCGCCCCCAAAGCTAAGGGGCGATGTAGTAATCAGTATGTGGGAAGCGACTTATATCCTGCCGTTTCATAGGTGGAAAGTGCATAGTCAACCTCATGAAAGGTTTCAAGTGCTTGTCGTTGTTTTAGCAACCAATTTCTCAAGTAATCAAGCCTCTCTATGATGTGGGCAAAATACGTCAGGGTAATGGCAATTTCTGATTGTTTGGCTACCAAGTTCCACCATGCGACAAAATTTTGTTGCAACACAGCATAACGGCGTATCATCAGTCTCAATTCGGCATCCCAATCAAGCAGTTGATCCTCTGTTACCTCGGCGCTAAGGAACTGAGTACGAATGTGACGACCTAGACGTACCTTCTCAACAATCAATTCTAGAGCATCGCATAACCAAAGATATTGAGCCTTCATGCTTTCAGATTGTATCTTCAAGCTTGCCGTTCTTGCTTCCTCGGCGATTTTTCGAATTTCATCAAGACTCTTTTGAGAGATGCTGAACAAAGGTCGCATTAAATGATGACTTTCAGGATCGAGAACACCTTTGATATCTTCTGGAAGAGGCTTGAGCGCTTCCAAGGTATCTAAAGGGGATGGATTGGTTATCATCCTCCCACAAAGAGGTTCATCGAATAAAGCAATTACACATTGACTTCTGTTCTTTGACCACATCGCGGGAAGTCGATGAATTGCAGGAAGAATCGAATGTAGCGAATAAAGAGCTGGCTCATTGAGCATCTTAGCAACCGCTTGAAGTATATAGGATACCCCTGGGTCCTCCCCACTCCAACTAGCCTGAGCAGAAACGGCAAATGCAGGGAATGAGAATGCAGGTGGTGTATAGCTTCCATGGTCACCCCAATCGCACAGGAGCATGCCTTGTGCCCCGTTTGCTACACCTTGTAGCGTAAGCCCCATGATGTTCTGGTAAGCTCCATCCTGTCGTGGAAACAAGGTATTCCACGCCCCTGTTCCTGGGCATACCCAAAAACTGCACCCCGCTTTTGCAAATTGCTTCGGTGTCTCATAGCTCGGCAGGGGATCATATATCCAATCAAGGAAAATGATATCTTCCGGGACCTGCTTTAGAAGCTCGGGATGATGAAGAATCACATCGCCGAAGACCATCAGACGCTTGCCTTGCTTTTTAGCGAGCTCTCGCACTTTGAGAAGATGCTGCAAGTACAAGGGCCCCTGCCCCATCTGATTCATCAACGTTTTGCTTGCACGAGAGCCTAAATCATAGGTTTCATCAGAATCAATATTTAAGATTGGAGAAGTAAAATTCGGAAGATACTCTTCATACATCTTCTCTAAAAGTTCATACGTCTCATCATGAGCCACAGATAATGTCCAATAAAGATCACTTTCCCTCAAATGTCTCAATCCTGCTGTAGTCAAAAGGCGATTGCAGTGCCCGAATGATTGGAGATTTGGTTGTAATTCAATGTAGTAATTTTTGCACCACGCATCCAACTCCCTGATCTCTTGAGCACTAAGTGGATTACTTCCTTCATGTACTTTTTGCAAGAAAGAAAATTCATAGGTGTGCTCTATATAAAGCTGTAACACATTCAACTTCATTTTAGAGAGAAGTACAGCCACGTCTTTCAAATATGAGAGTGTATAGACTCTTCCTCTTGAGACATCTAACATGACACCACGATTAGGGAGAACCGGGGCATCAATAATTTTGCACATCTGAAACTGACTATCATCACTGTCTTGATTGAGAATCTGCAATAATGTCATGCAGCCGTACCATAACCCTTGTTCTGTAAAGCTCGCAATTCTTATTGAGGTTTCATCAATAACCAGAGTATACCCCTGATCATCTGCCAAAGGGACAAGTGTTTCTTGAGAACCAATAGCTAAAAAGTAGAGGTCTTCACAGGAGACTTCCTTGGGCGCAAGACCTTTCAAGGCAGTAAGGTCTAAAAATCTCTCTGCCATCTCAATACAATTGGTATAGAGGGCGGCTGACGCAAGGTCCAAGGTGCTTTTTGAATTGTCATACACAATTTTCTGCGGTGTAGGAATGATAGAATATTTTTCTCGCATCGTATTCACAGTTACCTCCAAGGATAGGCTCGATCCCATAAATTTGTACAGTTTTGTGTCCATAACGTCGTGTACCCTTCATGGGCTCTGTAGGTCTCCAAATTTCTATCAAGCGGTTGATCTCTTAAAAGAGCGAGCCGCTGAGAATTTAAAAAGATCACTGCTTCTGCAAACCTGCTTGAAGCCTTGTCAAAGAGATACAACGCACCCTCTCTGCCAACGTCAATTGCCTCTAAATCCCATAGCGTTGTGAATTGCTGTCTCAGTGAAAGGAATCGCCTATACAGCAATTTTATCTCCCGAATCCAAAAAATTATTCGCTTTTCATCGACATCCCCTTTGGAAAACGCATCCTTGATGCTCAGGCCCAACAGGGACTTTTCTGATGTGAAGACATAACAATTTGCTGCATGAACCAATTCACTCTGAAACACTGAATCATCTTTGCTTTGATGCAAATGCAATAAGGCTTCATTGGCGAAAAAACCAATTTGCTCAAAAGTTTCCTTTGAAATTGGTGCATATGAATCATTTCCTACAAGAGAGAGGCCTTTAAAGAAATCGTCAAAGAATGCATAGAAAGATTGGCTTTTAAAGGTCGTTTTAACAGAGGGAAGCGTATTAATCGATGCAAGAGACTCAAATCCTTTCTTCTGGAAGTCATCGGAGAAAAAGAGTTCTGACAATGCATTGTCAAGATACGACTGCTGTGTAGCTCCACCATTATAGGCAGCCTCTGCTGCGCAGATGAATCCATGATAACTGAAAGAGATTGGTTGATGATGGCCATAGTCTCCCCAGTGAGCTGTCAAGACTCCCTGTACATGTCTCTTCTTAGCTTGTGCTACATACATGCGGATGTTCTTTGTTGCATCCTGAACTCGTGGAAAGAGGCCATTCCAAGAGCTGGTTCCTGGTGCAATCCAAAACGGCTGTTTGAGCCCATCGTAATGCTCAAGCGAAGGGAATTCTTCAAGGGGATTGTAATTCCAATCGATACATTGAACGTAATCGGAAAGCTGATCATAGACTTGTGGGTACTTGTTCAGGAAATCACCCCATATCTGCACTGTTTGCGAGCCATGCTTGCGAGCGAGTCTTGCAACCGTAATAAGATGATCTACAAATACCTGCTGTGCACCTTTGGATGAAACAGCCTCTTTACTGTATCCTGTTCCAAGGTCGTAGGCTTCATCAAGATCAAGATTCACCGTCTTGGAAGAAAACCAAGGAAGCACTTCCCCATAGATATCATCAAGCAACTTATATACCTCAGGATGGCCTGAGCCAAAGCTGAAAAGAGATACACTCTCAGAAAGATTTTGATAACCAGGATTTCTCAGTAGCCCATGAACATGAGAAAGACTTTGGATGTTTGGTTGTAGTTCGATGTGGTAATCACGACAGAGTTGGTCTAGAAAAGCAATTTCTTCCTTATCATAATAACCGTTGAGCACGCCCAACTCAGGATGGCTTGAGAGAATATAACAATCCTCCATATACAGCTGTAATACATTATATTTGTATAATGCCAAGATATGGATTAATTCCTTCATTTTTGAACGATTAGGAATCTTCCCTCTACTAACATCCAGCATCACCCCTCGATATGGGATATCGGGAAAATCTTCTATCACAAGGCAGGAAAGAGAATTCTGAGCTTGTCGAATCAATTGAACAAGTGTTGCACATGCATTGCGAAAACCTTCGGATCCGTGAGCATTGATAAAAACTCCGGTTCTACAAATTTCCATTCGATAGGCTTGTTCGAGGATGATGTCACGATGCACAAGATCCTTTGGCAGCTGAATAGAGGAGGAAGAGACATGGATGGGTAATCCATAACTAGTACACCGTCCTATCAGACGCTTGCAGTACCCGCTCAAGGAGGGAGGAATTTCTGAAAGAGAGAACCCTTTTGAAATATCAACACGTCCTTCATCATACTCAATTTGCTTTGGTTTTGGGATGCAATACACTGTAATGTTCCTTGTTATTTTAGCTGTAGGGAGCATGTTTTGACACACTCCCTACGTACGCTTATTTATTTGGCCTTGATCATACCATGCAGCAGTTGATAAACGACAAAATTGTCATCGCCTGCAGAGTTGCGGTACAACTCCTCAGGACCTTCCCAAACAGTTCTCAAGCCATTACTGGTGAGATTCCTACTCTCCTTGGTATAAAGAGGCAGAACAGGAAGCATCTCGTTAAAAGCAACTGCAAGGTCGCTTATGATCGCTTTTTGCTCTTCAACATCCCAGCCTTTGACAGAATTCTGGATCAATGCAGTAAAGTCGACTCGACCTCGAGAAGTATTCTGAACCATCGGGAAAGAAATACCTACACCTCCAGCTCCTGTATTACTTGCTAAGAGCGGTCCTTCATAAGCATACATCGGGTGAGGCTGTCCTGTACCAAAAAAGGACATAGCCAACTCAAATCTTCCACTGTTAATATTGGGTGTGCGTTGGGTGGACTCAATCCCATTGAAGACAGTCCTGATACCAAAAGCGGTCAATTGCTGTGCAGCTTCAGAAGCAGCCGTTGAGGCATCAGCCCAGCCACTAGGACATTGCAGCGATAGTTCAAACGGTCTGCCATTTGCAAGAAACCAGACTCCGTTTCTTTGATTGAGGCCGGCTTCCTTGAGTAAAGCTTCAGCTCTTTTCAGATCGACTTCATAAGCATTGAGTTTGCTTAGATCCACCCAAGACTCTGCTACGCCATCTCCGAGACCGGTTGCATATTTGACTCCGACAGATACACCTGGGAGAGCAAGCTGACCAATTCTTTTGCGGTCAATGACGTGTGCGATTGCTTGACGGACACGCACATCGCCAAGTGGGGAGAATGCATGATTAAAATAAATAGCCAAACCATCGACTCCTGGAAGTTGTACAAATGAATAACCAGCTCGTTCAAAGGCTTGCATTGATGATGCAGGGAACACATGGGTAAGATAATCGATTCTTCCACTGAGCACCAACGGTGTCAAGTCTGGAACATCCCCATTATTGATGGTAAGGGTATTGAACTGTACCTTGTCGGCCAAAAAGGAGTTCGGATTACGAGGCATCTCAATACTTGACTGGCTTACCTTCGCAGGGTCGATGTAGTATGGACCGGTAGCATTTACGACTGTAGGCCTGAATGCATTGAAATCAGCAATAAGATTTCTCCATTCCTGGCTCTCTTGATTCAATCCTCTTTTTACCAAATCGGATGTCTTCTCTGCATACTCGCCATAGGTCAAAGTATCTACAATTGGTTTTCTCAGCACGTTCCTGATAAACAAAGGAGTCGCACTTTTGATGCCAAATTCCACTTTTTTATCAGATATGATTTCAACATCGCTAATAAAATTCCATGCTGGATTCCCAATTAGTCGATAGATGTAGAAGGTGGTCCAAACATCTTTGGCCGTCACCTCTTCTCCGGTCAACCATTTCGCTGAATCCTGCAGCTCAACGGTCATGACATCTCGAGACTCATCGATATCCCAGGACTTAGCAAGCATGGGAGTATATTCACCTCTAGCATTAACGTATAATGCCAACGGCAATTGATGCATTTCTCTCCAAAACTTCAACTCTATGGCATTTGCTACAAACATGTTGAAATGTCCGGTTGGGGGTATTGAGTATGGCCAACCACCAGCAAACGTAGGCGCCAACGTTGTTGATACGTCCTCCTTGACAGCCTGTTCTGCACGACCGGCACCAAACAGCGGACCTGCAACCAACAAAACCATCATACATGCAAGAACCAAGAAACTTTTTTTACTTGTTCTCATATCAACCTCCTATGATTGAGTCATGAGTCATCTCTATTTACTCTTTCCATTCTGGAAAGCACAACACCAAAAAGCGTGAGCAGTAAGCCCAAACCAATATTTATAAAACTGATAATTTGCTCTGCAGTGCCTTTTTCTTGATAAAAAAGCATCCAAAGACTGAGTATGAACAACACCAGTCCTGCAGGAATGAGAATCCTTGCCCATATATGGAAAAATGACTTCTTCATTGCCCCTCCGGTGCATACAGGTGACAACGTGCCCACCAGTTTGAATCAATTGCAACGTGCAGAGGATTTCGAACATCACAAACTCCAGCTATCGCCTGCGGGCAACGCGAGGAGAGCGAACATCCTATGGGGATGTTTGTAAAGGATGGAATGTCGACACCTTTTAGTTCATACGCTTGATCATCATCGACTCGTCCTGCTGCAAGAATCGCTTTGGTATAGGGGTGTTTTGGATTCTCAATGACCTGCTCTGTCGGACCTAATTCGACTATCTGACCAAGATACATCACTGCAAGCCGCTGACCCCAAGCAAAATATCGTCCAAGCGCCAGATCATGAGTAATATAGAGATATGCTACTTGCAGTTCTTTCTGTATATTTTTTAGAGTCTCGAGCAGACTGATTCTCAATGAGGTGTCTATCATACTTGTAGCTTCATCCACAACAATGAATTTTGGATCCATTGAAAGAATTCTTGCTATAGAGACTCTCTGGCGTTGGCCTCCTGATAAATTGGCTGGATACTTATCAATAAAATCCTCGATAGGCGTCAACCCGACCATCTCTAAAAGCCTGATTACTTCTTTATAGAGCGAAGAAAAATCTCTTATATGCTTATGCCTCTTCAATGGAGCAGCAATCATGTCAAAGACCATCTGAGTTGGATTCAGAGACTCATATGGATTTTGATGAATCATCTGTATACTCTTTCGAAACTCAGCCCTATCCTTTTTCCCTAAGGAAGAAACTTCTTTTTGCTTGAATGTAAAAGATCCCCCGGAATAATCTTGCAAACCTGCCAAAATTTTTCCAAGTGTAGTCTTACCACACCCCGACTCACCTACAACACAGACTGTTTGTCCGGCATCTATTGAGAGGTCAATTTTCCGCAATATCTGAACATCACCACTTTTCCGGTTATGAAAATTTTTTTCTAAAGCATTGATTTCAATGAACGCCATTTACATCCTCCTTGTAGAGGTGACAAGCCACAAATCGGTCACCACAAACTTGTGTAAGCCTGGGCACTTCAGTTTTGCATTGGTCGAAGCAAAACTCACAACGAGGTGCAAATAGGCATCCTTTGATGCTGCTGACAAGATCAGGAGTCGAGCCAGGAATTGAATATAATTGTTCAAACGAGGTATCCATATTCGGGATTGCCTTCAGCAATCCTTTGCTGTAAGGATGCATCGGATTATTGAAAAACTCTTTCGTAGGAGAGTTCTCTACCACAGCTCCTGCATACATCGTCACTACCCGGTCGGCCAGCTGTGTAACAATACCCAAGTCGTGGGTGATGAATATCATGCTGAAGCCTTGCTTCGCTCGAAGTTCATTAAGAAGCCTGAGAATCTTCTTCTGGGTAATCAAATCCAATGCAGTAGTGGGTTCATCAAGAATCACCAACTGAGGATTAAGCAAGAGGGAAAGGGCAATCAATGTACGCTGTTTCATGCCTCCCGATAGTTCATGAGGAAACGCATTCAGTACTGTTTTCCCATCCAAATAGACAAGTTTGAGCAAAGATTCTGCTCTTTGAAGAATCTCATTGGTATTGGCTTTGGGATTATGGGCAAGAGCGGTATCGATGAACTGAGTCTTGATTCTTGCCACTGGATTGAACGAACTTTGTGAAGCTTGAAACATCATGACTATCTCGTTCCATCGAATAGGCCTCATCTGCGACTCTGAAAGGGTCGTCAAATCTACTGGGTCTTTTTCTCGAGGCTTGAAATAAATGGACCCACCTGTGATAGAAGCATTTCTTGGCAACATCCGTACAATGGATGTTGCAAGGGTAGTTTTCCCACATCCAGATTCTCCTATCACTGCTATCGACTGGTTATAATCAATAGACAAGGAAGCTTCATAAACAGCCTTCAGGCTCCCTCGTTTGGTACGGTAGGATAGAGATAGATTTTTAATATCCAGCAAGTGCTTTTTTGTATCATGCATGACTATTGTTGCTCCTTATTTTCGCAACCCTGGGTTGAAGAATTCTTCCATAGATCGGGATATCCAAACCAAGGAGAGAATCAAGAGGCATATAACAATGGTTGGGGCAAGCAAAAACCATATGGCATCAGGGTTGTAGATCACCCCTTGGTTCCAGGCTATATTAATCATTACTCCCCAGTTCTGGTCCAAAGGCAACAAGCCAAGGAAGACCAACCCAACCTGCGAATAGATAGCCGCACGCATGAGTAAGGTGAAGTTTGCTACCACGAAGCCCATCATATTCGGCAGTACTTCTTTGAAAATGATATGAAACTTTGGCATATCAAGCATGAATGCTACTTCAATAAAATCTCGGTTTCGCAAAGACAGCACTTCTGCCCGTACTGTTCGATAGAGTCCTGCCCAGGAAAGAATCGCCAACACAAAGGCCAGTGAAGTTGCATTGAGGGTAAAGAATCCAGAGAGAACTACCAAGAGAGGGAATCGAGGTATAGTGAGCCAGACATCGGCAAAGAAGAGAAGAAGCTCATCAAACTTTCCTCCTACCAAGGCAGATAAGGAACCTAGCGTTATACCCAATACAACGGCAATAAGCGCTGTTAAAAACGACATCACCAACAGTTCTCTTCCGCCAGAAACTATCTGAGCCCAAATATCCCTCCCAAGATGATCTGTTCCTAAGATGTGTTCAGCTGATGGCGCCATAAGCAACTTTGATGGATCGGAAATAGTATCGAGAGGAAACCAAATCGGACCGAAGGCTGACATAAGAATGATCAGCAATAGCAAGATGAAGCCCATGGTACCGATTGGGTCCCCAAATAAAGCACTTGAAAGATTACTCAGGTTCCTTTGCAGCTTTGTTGTTGCTTTGAGCTTAATAGCGGTGTCTCTCTCTTTATGCATTGGAGGAACCTCCTTTTACACGGATGCGCGGATCAAGAATACTGTAGACAAGCTCCGCCAGTAGATTTGCCAATACTATGGCGATTGTCATGACCAAAAAGATTCCTTGCATCAATGGATAGTCACGGTTGGTAGTAGCTTTCAACAGCTCCAGACCGATACCTTGATACACAAAAAGCTGTTCAATGATTAAGGATCCTCCAATAATGAATCCAAGTCGCATCGCAAATTCTGTTGCTATCGGAAGCATTGCATTGCGTCCTATGTATGAAGAGAGAATTTTTCTTGGATGCAATCCACGTGCCCTCGCAATCACTGCATAGTCAGCGTTTAGACACCCTGTGGTACTTCCTTTCATCAAAATTACCCAGATACCGATCTGGGAAAGAAAATATGTAAGAATCGGACCAAAACCATGAGCAAAGATACTTTGGATGAATGGCCAGTTGAACCCCGGGACCACCCCGGCTCCAAAGTTGCCACGCATCTGAAAAATCGGAACGATGCTCTTGGTTCCTCCCCAAGTGAAGACACCAAAAATCAAGATAACGAAAATGGCGATAAGAAAGTCCGGAATGGCACTTAAGAAGGAACTTACGCCGGAGATTATCGGTTCATACCACGCATTTCTTCTATAGGCAGCAATGGCACCAAGAACGATCCCCACTAAGAAAGAAAGTATCAGACCAGACCCTACCGTAAACAGGGTCCATGGAAGTCGTGAGGCTATGATTGTAGCAACAGGAACCCCAGGGGACAGAAAGGACGTTCCAAAATCCAATTTCACTGCCGACTTCAAGTAATTGATATACTGAATTCCCAATCCTTCATCCAAATCAATTGCAAAAAGTGCTTTAGCCCGAGCATTTGCTTCCTCGAAGCTCATCCCGTACTGTACTACCAGATCTTGAACATATTGTTCGATAGGATTGGAAGGCATTAAGCGAATGAGGAAGAAGATGAGCGTTGTAACCACCCAAACAGTAAAAAGAACCTTGAATATTCTGCCTCCGATGTACAAAAGCGACTCTTTTCTCATTATTATCTCCGATCCATGTTGGCTAGAATACGTTCAAAGCATGCGTCAGCAACAAGAAGAACAGCCCCTTTGGCGGGATAAGAAACATGCTGCTGTGCTATGACTTCAAATAAATAGGGTGTTGACTCAAACAACGTTTTAATCTCTCTCTGAGTTGCTTCGGCCATATCATCGAACAGTCCACCTGTGAGATATACTTGCTGTGGATCAAAGAGATAGACAGCCTTGAGAATAGATTCTTTCAGTATTTTCATGAGCTGAATGGGATCTTGGCCCTTTGTCTTTTTTTCTACCAAGGTCTGTATGGACCTATCAGAAAAGAAAATTTCTCCAGCCGACCCATTAGTACCTTTAAACAGTTTTCCATCAATCATAATTCCACAACCGATTCCAAACGGCTTTTCATTTATGATGAACACAATTGATGTTGCACACGCTGTCTTGAACGCAGTCTGACAATACACAGCGGCACAGTTGGCATCGTTTTCTACGACAACAGAGAGATTTGGGAATGAGTTTCTAATGGTTTTGGAAAATCCATCAACCTTCCATATTTTTGGGACTTGCTGGTCCATGACTGTTCGCTTGAAAGAGGATAGATTTCCCTCACAATCCACGACAGATTTTACAGCAATCCCTACTCCCTGTATTTTTTCGTACATCAGGGTAAAGTGCGTGATGATACCGATAACCTTCTCTGTAAGGATCGATGCAGGACAATCTCCTACGGGAATTCTTTGATAGTGAATCTCTTGATCGGCAATTCCAATGACATGAGCATCAATGAACGTTTCCTCAAGATATAGGCCAAGAAAATACGTGTATTCGTTATCTATTTCCAAGTATTGGCCAGGTTTTCCAACTCTGTTTGTAATTACTGCTTTCTCAGAATTCTTGATTAGGTTTTCTTTTCTCAGATCATTGACCAAATATGAGACTGTGGAAGCTTGTAATTGGAGTCTTTCTTTCAACTCAGCTTGGGTTAGTACCTGTTCAAGGCGAAGTGTACGAAAAAGGGATAGCATGTTTTGATATCGCTCTTGTGATTTGTTCATACCCCTCTCCTTTATTAATTCGTTCAAACTATGAATTAATTCTCCTTCAGTTTTACCCTCCTGTCAATAATTTTTTTCATTTTTTTAAACTATTGTTTAGCAAGGCTTTGCGATCTGTAAATTAAAACAACTTTTTTAATTGACAAAAACCCGGTTCTTTGTCAGCATATCATATGCTAACGCTTAAAGACTTCCAATTGGACACGCTGCAATCGTCTCTTGACCCTCATACAACAGTGCTGTGCATCGATTGCGGTCTGATAGACTACCAAGAAGCTCTATCGTTGCAGCTGGCACTGCGCGAACAGGTGATCGATTCTTCATTACCTGCGTTGCTCCTTATCTGCGAACATCCTGCTGTAATAACACTCGGTTTGCATAAGCAGCACAATCAACTTTTGTACTCTGTACAGCAATTGGAGTCCTTGGGTATAGAAGTAGTACCGACTCGACGGGGAGGAGGCAGCACCGCTCATAATTCTGGGCAGCTCGTACTATATCCCATTATGAGATTAGCGAGTTTTAATTTCCGCATCGCTACATTCGTGCACGCTATTGAGCAATTGGGCATGCACGTGTTGCAGGAAACTGGAATCTCTTCAAATAGAAAGAATCGATATCCAGGGCTGTGGGTGCACGATAAGAAGATTGCTTCGCTGGGTACCCAGATTCATCAGGGCGTGAGCATGCATGGAATTGCCATCAATCTATACAATGATTTGACCATATTCGATTATATCGTTCCTTGCGGCCTTGAAGGTGTCGCAATGACCAACGTTGTACAAGAAGGAGGAAGACACATTCCCATCCAGAAGCTCAAAGAGATAGCTGAATCCTGTTGGGCCTCTCTGTGTGAAAGTCAGAAACAATGAAAAAGACCCATATACCCTTTCCTCCATGGATCCGAAAAAGACTGTCCACTGGAGGGCATTTCAATACTACTGAAGCTTTGCTCGGCCAGTTGCAAATCGATACCATCTGCACCCAGGCTCATTGCCCGAATCAACATGAGTGTTGGGCAAAAGGAACTGCAACAGTGCTGATCCTTGGTACCATTTGTACAAGAAACTGTCCTTTTTGTTCTGTCGGTCACGGCGTACCGGAACCTCCTGATGCGAGAGAACCAATGAGAATCGCTGAGCTAGCGCATAAACTTGGCCTCCACTACTTGGTAATAACGAGTGTAGATCGTGACGATCTTTTAGATGGGGGTGCTCAGCAATTTGCCAAGGTAGTTTCCGCCTGTAGAGAGAAAGATGCTTCTATGCGCTTTGAATTACTCGTTCCTGATTTTAAGAACGTACAAGAACAAGCACTTGTACTGTTGGACGATATACAACCTTTCGTATTCGGCCATAACGTAGAAACAGTACCCGAGTTATATCCGACTGTACGTCCTGGCGGCAACTATGAGAGGTCATTGCAACTCCTTGCTAAAGCAAAGGAGCGTTGGCCACAAAGCCCGACAAAGTCTTCGATGATGCTCGGGCTTGGAGAGACGGATGAACAAATACGCCGGGTTCTCAAGGATCTGCGTTCTTGCGGTTGTGACCGGCTTTGTCTTGGTCAGTACCTCAAACCAAGCAAGGAGGCACTTGAGGTACAGGAATTTATACACCCCGACAAGTTTGCCTTATGGGCAGAAGAAGCCAAATCGATGGGCTTTACCTGGGTCATCTCAGAACCTTTTGCACGCAGCAGCTATCATGCAGAGAATGACGCACCTTTGTGATGGAAGTCTACTTAAAAGGCTGCTACACTAAAACTATGGCTGAATCGTATACCACTGGATTCCCTTTACTGCAGAAATCCTATAGAAAACGAGAGTACAACTCCTATACAGAGTCTGAACGAGCATCTGTTATATACCACTGGCTCTTTACTAACTTGGGCTTTCGTCAACTTGATCAGATATGTCTCGGTTTGGATGGAAATGACTCACATGGGTGGCAATCGATGGGTATCGCCCATTACCTTGGTCTAGGGAAAATGCATCATGCTTTCTTCGAAAGCTGCCTACCGCAGGATGCTTTGAATACACTTCTCAAAATAAGAGATGAGGATCCTGCACTTGCTTTGATCTGGTGCTATCTTCGTGATTGGTTCATCGATGAAGAAGTAGCAGAAAACGATCCAGATTACAGCACACAGCGTATTGAAGCCGTCCACTGGATTCAAAAGACGTTACTAGGAGGACAGCTTACGAGCGATATAGATACCCGCTTGCTTTGCATGGGTACCGCCAGAGAAAATGATCAGACGGTGCGCATTGGCACAAGATTCTACCACTACAGCAAAGGAGCTCTCAAAGAATCAATAAAATGTTTGTATGACTATACCTGTCAAATATGCAAAACCCAGATTTATCGACCTGGTTGGGTACGTACATTACCAAGAACAGTACAATGGAACTATCTCAATGCTGATGCACACCATCTTAAACCCTTGGCTATGGAGGGACCTGACAAGATGGACAACCTGCTTTGTCTCTGTCCTTCCTGCCACCGAAGATTTCATACTAAAGAATATCGTCTTAAACAGTCCGATGGAATGCTTATCTGCGAAGACGTTGTATTGAAAACTTCTTCTTTGATGCTTGAAAAGCATCCCATCAGGCTATGAATATCCCAACAGGATAAGTTTTATCGCTGTAAGTGGCCAACTATGATAGAATATTGCAATAAGGAGCTACGGCGTTGCAATCAATACAAAATCGCGCACTCGGTTCTTTGGTTGGCAGCTTCATCGGTGATGCACTAGGGGCCCAGACAGAGTTCAAGGCAGCCAAGGTTGTACAGAAGGAGTACCCAGAGGGGATCTGGGAGATGGATTGCTGTTCGCGATTTGTCGGAAGGCCAGGAGAGATAACCGACGACAGTGAGATGGCAATCATGATGCTCATTAGTATGCTCGATCGTGGTTTCTATTCAGCAGGGGTTGCAAGACAAGCCTATACTGTTTGGAAGGACAGTGGTCCCCTTGATATAGGGATCACCATCTTTGGGGCTCTTGAGGGGACCTATAACCCACACAGCCAAGCGAACGGGGCTTTGATGCGCATTACGCCTCTAGGCATCTACGGAAGCAAGCTTTCGGTGTCTTCGCTGATCAGGATCTCAGACGCCGACTGTGCCATCACTCATACTCATCAGGTGTGCAAGGACTGTAATCGCCTCTTTGCCTTTGCTCTTTCACTGGCCATCGGTAAAGGCTGGACTGCCCAAGAAGTGTATGACTATCTCTGTAAAACGGCTTCTTCGTTATCTACTGAGCCCTCAGTGTTGGAAGCATTGCACGATGCCAAGACAAAACGTCCAGAAGGTATCGATGGCCCGAACAGAGGCTGGGTCCTCATTGCCTTCCAATTGGCGTTCTACACACTCCTCCATGCTCCGTCCTTTGAGCAAGGCATGGTTGACGTAATCATGCAAGCAGGAGATGCCGACACCAATGCAACGATTTACGGCGCGCTTGCAGGAGCATTTGCCTCAGTAGAGCAACTTCCAAAGCGTTGGATCGACGCTCTAAGGCTATCGGATTGTGCAAAGCGCCTTATCAATGCACCTAATATCAGCCTTCAAGCTCTTGCTAGAACCTGGGTGGAAGGGTTGCTTGCACTACCGGTACAGCAGGTGTTGTATTAGGGAGAAGCTTTGCCTCTTGAAGAGAAGGATTCTGAGTTCAGAGACCTGTTGCTTATTACTCTCCCCATCGGTATTTCTTATTGTTGCGCAGGGTGTCAAGGTCACATACGAGACACAGGCCGTAGTGACAGCATATTATTTCTCCGCATGCTTCGCATTTCCATCTCTTGGATTGTTCCTCTAGGAATGCCTCCGTGCCATGTTCTTGCAAGTACATGAGGTTATCAATCATGCTCATGTGGTATTTAGTACGATAGCGTTTGTCCAGCCTTTTGAGACGCTGACACGGAAAATCCATACATTCAAAACAGAAGCCCACACGCCCATCCCGAAGCAGGTCACAGCTGTCGCCCATATGCAGGCAGTTTTGGTTCCGCGGCCTGCAACCCTGACAATATTGCCTGTGAAAGCCCTGCTTTTTCAAGTCATATACTTGAGACTGATAAGCGACACACAAGCTGCAATCCATGCCACACGGCGCTATAAGCTCTTCTCTGTCCATGATCTGGTATGTGCTACTTGCTTTGGCTGATTGTATCACGAGTGGCAAGCAACTCCTGGATTCCCTTGATCGAGCCATAGAGCCCGGCCGATTCTGTTGGAAGGAAGATTTTCTGACTAGACCCGTTGGCGATGTCCTTGGCAATCTCGTTTTGGGAGCGAAGGATCTCCATCATTAGCAGGTTCTCAGACCCTTGATCCTGAGCATAGACCTGTCGTACGGCGTCCAACCCGACGGCTTTGGCTTGTTGGACCAAGCGAATTGATTCAGCTTCTCCCTCAGCGAGCAGAATCTTCTCTGCCTTCAGAGCTTCAGCTTTCATAATCCTCGATTCTGATTCTCCTTGGGCGTTGAGGATGAGACTTTGCTTGATTCCTTCCGACTCCAAGATTGCGGCTTGCTTCTTACCCTCTGCTATGGTGACTTCTTGTCGACGGGTGCGTTCAGCTTTCATCTGTCGCTCCATGTCTTCTTTGAGGTCGGTGGGAGGCACGATGTCTTGCACCTCTACCCGTAGAATCTTGACTCCCCACTTATCGGTAGCTTCATCAAGAATACCTCTGAGCTTCTGATTGATGCTGTCCCGAGAGGAAAGGGACGTATCGAGGTCCATCTCACCGAATACGTTTCTCATGGTCGTTCGAGAGAGTTCTCGGATGGCGAGAATAAGGTCACTGATCTCGTATACTGCTTTGTGAGGTTCCACTATCTGATAAAAAATCAGGGTGTCGACGGTCAGGCTGATATTGTCCCTCGTTATTACTGATTGTGAAGGGATATCATACACTTGCTCTCTTAGGTCAACGCTGTATTTTGACAAGCCTTCCTGTTTGTAATTCAAATATTTTACCACGCGTCGCTTATCAAGAAAGGGAACGATAAAGTTGATTCCGGAGTCCAGCGTCTTGATGTATTTCCCTAGTCGTTCGACAATCATGGCTTGGCCTTGGGGCACTTGCTTGATGCCTTTGAGAACTATGATCACAACAAGAACTATTACCGCACTTACGATATAGGTGGTTTCCATATGCCTACTCCTTCTCAACGATTAGCTTGACACCGTCAAGAGATCTTACGATTACGGTTTGTCCTTCAGCAATAACGTGACCGTCTTTTGCTTGAGCGGTCCAAATCTCTTTGCGAACACGAACTCTTCCTGTGGCCTGTATGCTGTCAATGGTTTCAGTCACTACAGCTCGTTCTCCAACCAAGGAAGAGGCGTTGGTGCGTATATCCTTTTTATGCAAAAATCGGCTGACAAAAATCTTGCGCACAAACACAGTCAGAATGAACAGGGTAAAAGCATAGGTCAATAGAATAATTTCCAATGATGCTTGAAAATATGCAGGAATAGCAGAGACGATGAAAGCTATGCCAAACCACATGACCACAAAACCGGGAGTAAGAACTTCCATCGCTATCAAGAGAATACCGAGTATTACAAAAATCCACCACATAGAGCAAGATCTCCTTTCCATACAAAGCTCAGACCCACTTATCTGATACAGTAGTCTTACTCATTCCCTCTGTCAATCTTGCCTGTGTCTGATTTACACAACAAGCAATTAAGCCATCGCTCATCACCTCTCTCTTTTCTTAGGTCCTGGGTATGCTCCAACGCAACAAGAGAGAAGCCCTCGACAGAATCAAGGAAGCTTCTAAACTGTTGCTCATTGAAACAGGAAAAATGTCTTCCATCATTGGAGAAGTCTTCATCTCTATTCTTGAAAGAACAATATAAAACTCCGTCGGGTTTCAAGGCGTTTGCCAATCGACGGAAAACATCAGCTAGTTGATCTTTAGGCACGTGGAGCAATGAAGCACATGCCCAGATACCGTTAAATTCAGCAACATAATCCATTTCTTGGAAAGAAAGGCGGCGAACAGGAAGATTGGTTAATACGGTCGCTGCCTTGACCATCTCCTCGCTCAAGTCAAACGCTTGTACGCTATATCCTCGGTCGAGAAAGTACCGACTGTCACGACCACTCCCACATCCTGCATCCAGGATGCACCCGCCTGCAGGCACATGCGTAAGGAAGAGTTCATAGTGTGAGCTCATATCCACATGCATGGTTGAACTCACGTACTGTTTTGCATTTTGATCATAGTAACGGAACGACTCAGTCATCGAGCAACACCTCTCTTCTCGTGATAGTATTCTCTCAGATGTTGCATCATCGTGGCAATATCACCTAGGTTGCAATACGCTATCGAGTTTCTGCTTCATCAAGCGTCTTGTTTGACCAACTAGGTACAAAGGTAGTGTAACAAGTGTATATCTATATTCGGACTCTGGTAAGGAAGATTGTATTTGTTCCACTACCGCAGTATTTGTTGAGAACCGTAATGCCACCCGAAGGTGCTTTTGTTCCATGAACAGATGCAATGATCGTAATGTTCCTGTCTTTCCTGATTTAACTTCGATGGGGAGTATAGAACTTCCTAGTTGTACTACAAAATCAATTTCTGCATTTGACTGAGCTTTCTCTCTTACCCAATAATAGAGTTCAGGATTCATATAGTTTGGTTGATTATATAGCAAATGCTGACCCACAAACTGTTCAGCTAGTGCTCCTTGGTTTGAAAAGAATATATCTTGCTCGTGTGAAATCTCTGCTAGCGACAATCCATTCAGTGCATGGTAGATCCCAATATCGAGCAGTATCCCTTTGGATACTTTTCTGTTCATCTCTGCACGTAATGGTATTTGGTTTGCGCTACAATGGTATACACGATAGATAATTCTTGCTTGAACAAATAGCGTCAGTATTTGTTCTGTCAGAGCGCTTCTTGCTTGTGGTAATAACTGTACATAACGGATTTTCTTTCCTACTGTTGTTCCAAGCTTATCGAATACTTCTTGCAGTTTATCAATATCTATTCGGCTTCCATATTTTGAGAAATCATCGCGATACGTGTTGAGAATAGAATATTTGACAACGTTCGTTTCAAGTAACGAACCTGTATCTTTATAGACTTGTATAACTTCTGGCATTCCACCCAATACATGATAGGTTCGCAGTAATTGTAGTGCTCGTTCATGGATGGCTTGAGGTATGACATTCTCCAATTCATACGATTGCAAGTACTCCAGAAGATGTTTTTCTTCCATTGCCATAAGGAATTCTTCAAATGTCATTGGTCCCATGAAAAGATGTTCGATTCTTCCAACCGGCATGGAAAGCTGGTACTTTTCAAGTGCAAACTCCAATAAAGAGCCTGCTGCAATGACTGCAAGATTTGGAAGTTGTTCATGGAAATAGCGTAATGAAGCAATAGCTTCTGGGTTGGCCTGGATTTCATCTAGAAAGAGTACCGACGTATCCAGTGGAATTCTTGTATTGTAGAGCACCTCAAGGGCTTGCATAATTTTCTTTGGCTCATTGGACGAGAATAAACCTCTTGTGATTTGAGTTTGTTCGAAATTAACCTCAATCAATCGAAGTCCGGCATGCTCGCAAAACATCCGAACCAATGTTGATTTGCCTACCTGCCTCGCCCCTCGAATTATGAGTGGTTTGCGATGTGGTTTCGTATACCAAGTGTGGAGATACGCTTCCTCTTTTCTTTTCATACTCATAGTATACCCCAAGTAAGCTAAAAATATAGGTATAAAAATTCAAAAAAACGATATTTATAAGGGTTATTATTACATGTAGACTGATTTTTATAAGGGTTATTTTATTCTCTTACGAAAAGTCTAGAAAGAGGAACGACTCAGTCATCTAGCAACCCTCCCAACTCGCTATAGTATTCTTTAAGATGTTGCTTCATCGTGGCGACAACCTTGGCAAGATCATCCTTGGAAAGACGACTGTAGAGCAAAGGATTAAACCCAAGCATATCTAAGTCCTTCACATATTGAATAAAGCGTTTGCGTTCAAATTTCTCAAAAGGATTTGCCAGCATATTTCTTTTTAAAGCAGGCAAGTCATCCAGAAAAGAATCTGTGTATATACAAGAAGGACGATCTACAGCTAAATTGTTTTCAAGTCGCTTCTTGTAAAATGAACGATAAGACTTCAAGACTCTCTCGATGTTTGCTTCACCTTGCTTGTCGCAATGTTCGATCAGACTCATCAAGAAAACCATCTTGAAAGAGAATGTATAGTTTTTTTCCTCGATGAAGGCAAAAAAATCGTCATATAGTGTTTCGTTGTTATGGACTCCTAGTTTTTTTAAATGACGAATTTCCTCAATAGTCTCTGGTTTGAAGTAATGAATTTTTCTTGCCCCAAAGGGCAACACAAGATCAGAAGAAACACTCTTGTTCAGTACCCATGCATGCAGTGTCGACGTACCGATGTATAACTCCCTCGCAGCTTGCTCTTCATCCAGATACCCTTTATAGCTTCGCTCAAAAGTCGTAATATTTACCGGGACTAATGCCCGTACAGTCTCTTGCAACCCAAGCACAGAAACAATATCACCGACTTCATACTGACGATGTATCAAGCCAAACGGAACATAGGAAGAAGCATTGAAGAGAGCATGAACAGACCAAGGCCTTGCTATGGAACCATATTGGTCGACAACATCGATGACGAACAGCTCTCTTTTAGTCTTGCTCTTTCTCAAACCTCTGCCCAATTGCTGCAAATACAGCACTTTCGAAATGGTAGGTCGAGCCATTACAAGGACCTCTATTTCAGGGACATCCCAACCTTCATTGAGCAAATCACAACTACACAGAAATTGCAAAGATTTGAACCGAAATGATTCCACTATCTCCTTCATATTTCTAGTCTTTCCGCTCACAGCTTCAGCTTTTAAACCAACGTCTTGTAAAAGCTGAGCCATTTCTTGGGCATGCCGAACATTGATGCAGAAAATGATTCCCTTTTTCCCATCATCGAAGTAGCGTTTTAAAATCTCTGCAACCAAACGATTTCTTGAATCAACATGAATAGCCCTTTCCAGATCTGCATTCACAAAATCCTTACCATTGAAACGGACTTGAGCAAGACTCAGATTTGTTTCAATTCGATATGCTCTAATATTGGCTATCAACTGTTTTTCTATTGCTTGTTGAAGATCAAGCTTGCTGCGATAAGTCCCAAATACTTCCTCAAGGCGCTTTTCATCAAGCCGCTCTGGAGTTGCAGTCAGTCCAATGAGGAAATCAGGTTCAAAAAATTGGAGATTGCGGCGAATAACAGGAGCAACAGCATGGTGCGCTTCATCAAATACTACATAAGAGAAATATGAAGATTCAACTTTATTTGCAAGCGACCATAAAAGATGATAGGTTCCAATTACAATCTGTGATCCGATGTCTGTTCCTATCGTAATGCTTGTATTGATACATAGTTGAGACATCCTTTGCTTCCAGTCTTCAACAATCCTGAGACTAGGTCCTACAATGAGTACGTTCGCCTCTGCATGCTTGCTTAAGTATCCAATCAGATCCTCTTCAACTATTTTTGACTTACCGGTTGCAGTAGGAAATACTTGCAACACAGCATGAGGGGAAGGACTTGTAGAGCGAATCTTCTGAATCTCTTCCAATGCCAAGATTTGATGATCGTATAGTCTATAACTACGCTGCAAAGAGAGTCCTGCAAGACGAAAGGTAGAACTGTCCCCAAAAATATACCTAATTTGCTCATCTACCAAAGCAGGATATGCACAATCAAGAGAAGTAAATCGATAGAGGGGTATTCCTAGAAATGAGCATATGTTTTGCTTTTCTATCTGTCTTTTGTACGCAGTTCTTCCTATCAAGAGCGGATGATGATAGGATACTCCGTTTTCTTCAACGGCCACCATGGTTCCGTTGAGTTTCTGAACCACATAATCCAGTGAATAGGAAGTCTTTGTTCGAGAAGGAAGAGGAAATTCACGATGTAAGTATTTGATAGCATCACAACCATACACTTCACAAAAACGCTGTTCAAAAAAATGTTCCAGGCTTGAAGCATCTGCCACACTGAGACTTCTATCCCTGTTGAATGTATACGTATTTGAAAACTCGACAGAGCCAGTCAACCAAGCTTCTACCTCAGTAGGATTCTCTTCGATGAGAAATCGATATACTGGCAAGCCCTTCTGCATTATTCGGTTTTGAAAACTCGTATAGGTTCGGTAATCAAACACATCCAACAGTTGCGTATCAAAATGAAAACAATCAATGATTACATTGGCGTGAGACAAACTATAACACACCGATTTATTCTCAGTATCGTAGAAAATTGTATCACTTGTTATGGCATCATGCTTGTTCAGCCATTCGTTTATCGAAACATGCATACAGGCATCCTAGCCCTAACATCAAGATGGAGCAAGAGAAAATCACTGCCCACATCCATTTCTGAACGTGGGCAGTGGGTTAGATAGTACTGACCATAGCCTAGAGAAGAGAAGTTGCTGCTTCGTATACCTTCTCTGTGGTAATACCGAAATACGTATAAAGCTGGTCTGCAGGTGCTGACTCTCCAAAGCTATGCATGCCGATAATCTTACCGTCCAAGCCTACATATTTGTACCAGTAGTCTGTGATGGCAGCTTCTACGGCAACGCGAGCTTTCACATCCGAGGGCAATACTGACGCTTTGTACGCTGCATCCTGCTTCTCGAACACTTCTGGAGAGGGCATTGATACTACACGTACAGCCTTGCCTTCTTCTGTAAGCTTCTTCGCAGCATCCATGGCCAAGGCAACTTCGCTACCGGTGGCGATGAGAATCACCTGGGGTTTAGCAGAAGACTCATACAGGACATACGCGCCCTTCTCCACCAAGGCCAGCTGCTGTTCACTGCGGTCTTGAGGGGCTAGGTTCTGTCTGCTGAGCAACAGAGAGGTCGGACCATCGGTTCTCTTAATGGCACTCTTGTACGCAACTGCAGTCTCGACAGCGTCGCAAGGTCTCCAAGTAACCATGTTGGGGGTGGTACGCAGACTCGCTATTTGTTCTACAGGCTGGTGGGTGGGGCCGTCTTCTCCCAATCCGATGGAATCGTGGGTGAATACGTAGATGTTTCTCAATCCCATCAAGGAAGCCATTCTCAGGGCGTTGCGTGCGTATTCCATGAACATGAGGAAGGTAGCTCCATAAGGCAGGAACCCGCCGTGCAGTGCGATACCGTTGAGGATGGCGGCCATACCGAATTCTCGAACACCAAAGTGGAGATATCGACCCTTTCCGGACTCTGGCTCAAAGACCTCCACGCCCTTGTACATGGTGAGATTCGATGGGGCAAGGTCGGCAGATCCTCCAATGAGTTCAGAGAACAAGTGGCCGAGTACATCAAGGGCCATCTGGCTGGCCTTGCGACTAGCAACGTTCACCTTCTCAGTTTGCCACTGTTTAATAACAGCATCGAAGGAACTTTCCCAATCGGTGGGCAGCTCAGAGGCAAGCCTTCTTTGTAGCTCTGCGGCCTCAGAGGGATATGCCTTCTCATAGGAGGAGAAAAGGTCATTCCACTTCTCTTCAAGCTTGCTTCCTCGATCTGTCTGGTCCCAAGCTTTATAGATTTCTTCAGGTACGAAGAACGGCTGGTCATACTCCCAACCCAACTGCTTCCTGGCAAGAGCAACCTCATCAGAACCCAGCGGAGCTCCATGACATGATTCCTTACCACCCTTGTTGGGTGATCCGAAGCCGATGGTCGTTCGACACATGATCAACGAGGGCTTGGTCTTGTCAGCTTTTGCAGCTGCGAACGCCTTCTGAATCGCGTCAGAATCATGGCCGTTTACATTTCTAATCACCTGCCATCCATATGCTTCAAACCGCTTTGCCGTATCGTCGGTAAGCCAACCTTTGACTTCTCCATCGATGGAAATACCGTTGTCGTCATATACAGCAATTAGTTTTCCTAATTTCCAGGTACCGGCAAGGGAAGCAACCTCATGGCTGATGCCTTCCATCATACATCCGTCACCGAGGAAGGTGTATGTATAGTGATCGACGACAGGAAAACCCTCTTTATTGAACTGAGCAGCAAGGCTCTTTTCAGCCAACGCCATTCCGACGGCATTGGCAATACCCTGCCCCAACGGACCGGTGGTTGTCTCAACACCCGGGGTGATTTTATATTCAGGATGTCCTGCGGTACGGCTGTGCAACTGTCTGAACTGCTTCAGGTCATCCAAACTAAGGTCATATCCACTAAGATGCAACAGTGAGTAGAGCAACATGGATGCGTGACCATTGGAGAGTACAAAACGGTCACGATTTGCCCAGAGAGGATTCTTAGGGTTGTGCGCCATCGTTTTGCGCCACAACACTTCTGCAATATCGGCCATTCCCATCGGGGCCCCTGGGTGTCCTGAATTCGCTTTCTGCACACCATCCATGCTCAATATACGAATTGCATTGGCAAGTGTATTTGTTTTCATCCTTCCCTCCAATTACTAGCTTTTATAAAGTAAAACTCCCGCGCCTACAGGAACCGGAGCATGATCCTAGGTCATAACATACAGCGTTATTGGCAAATAGTCAAAAGTGTACAACCTAAGTATGTTCATATACTCAAATACATTCATCCTTATTTCCAAATTGTAATCGCTGTACTGTATACTGTAACTAAAAATGGAGGGATTACGAAGATGAATGAAAAAAGTTGGCTTAACAAAACAAAAGGCTGCCTGAAGCAAGATGATCAGATAACAATCGTCACAGAACCAAAAACGGATTTCTGGCAACGTACGTTTTATGGATTTCAAGCGGCGAATGCACCCTGTTTTCTCTGGTCTTCCTCAGATGATTTTTCAATCTCCTGCCGGGTTGAGTCCAATTACAAGCAGCTGTATGACCAAAGTGGGTTGATCTTGTTCATCGATGATGAAAACTGGTGCAAGATATCTACAGAGTTTGAGACGGAGACTCTTTCACGTCTTGGCAGTGTCGTCACCAATGGAGGGTATTCAGATTGGGCAACTACCGATATTCAAACAAGAAACACCATGTACTACAAACTTAGTAGAAGAGGACCCGACTTCCTTGCCGAACAATCGACCGATGGTCTTGTTTTCTCACAGATGAGAGTCTTCCATATGAGCGCTCTCGGAGAAACCTCACGCGATTTTGGGAGCATGGATCCTAAAAGTATTCTCCCTGCACCTGTAAGCTTTGGGGTATATGCCTGCAGTCCCTCAGAGTCGTCCTTCACCGCCATTTTCTCACACATACAGATTGACGCTTCAACGTGGCAAGCGCCGATGAAATAACGGAGGATTCCGTGGCAAAGACCAGATACCTGACAAAATCACGATTCAAGTTGGCACTAGAGTGCCCTACCAAACTCTTTTACACAGGGAAAAGCAACTATGCAAACCAGAACCTCGAGGACAGCTTTCTTCTAGCCCTTGCTGATGGAGGGTATCAAGTCGGGGAACTGGCAAAATGCTATTTCCCCGCGGGTCATGACATCAAGACTTTGGAATACGAAAAGGCACTCTCTGAAACCAACGGATTGCTCCAGCTGGATACTGTCACAATCTATGAAGCGGCCATTGCTACCGATACGTTTTTTATTCGTGCCGACATCCTCGTGAAAGAAGGCAACAAACTTCATCTCTATGAGGTAAAAGCAAAGTCTTTTGATTCAAAAGCATCCAATCCGTTTACCACAAAGAGTGGTACGATCAGGTCTGAATGGTCTTCCTACCTCTATGATGTAGCATTCCAAAAGCATGTTATTCAGCTTGCCTATCCTGAGTATGAGGTTTCAGCACATCTCATGCTTGCCGACAAGTCAGCAAGATGTCCTACTGATGGACTTAACCAGAAGTTTCTATTGGTCAAGGATGACACTGGACGCAAGTCAGTTTGTATCTCTGAGAGCCTCACCGAAAAAGATCTAACACCACCGATTTTGTGTACAGTGAATGTCGATGATGAATGTCGGATGATTTTCAATGGAACCGACGGTGCTTCAGACTCTACGTTGAGCTTTTCTGAGCGAGCTGCTCTGTTTGCCAGGCAGTATGCAGCAGACAGGAAAATTGCTTCACCCATCTCGTCCAAGTGTGCAAAATGCGAGTTTTACACAACTGAGCATGAAGAAAAGTCAGGATTATTAAGTGGTAAAAAAGAGTGTTGGAAAGAACAACTTGGTTGGGATGAAGAGGATTTTTCCGACCCCACTGTCTTGGATGTCTGGGCCTTTAGGGGAAAGAACTCTCTTATCGAGGCAGGTGTCATCAAGATGGCCGACATCGCAGAAAGTAACATACTGCCTAAGTCCGATGACAAACCAGGGCTATCGTCAAGCCAACGCCAATGGCTGCAGATAGAGAAGGTAAAAAAGGGTGACAACTCGCCTTGGGTGGATACAGCAAATCTTTCAAGGGAGATGAACAGCTGGGTTTTTCCTCTTCATTTCATAGATTTTGAGACCACTATGGCGGCAATTCCGTTCAATGCAGGTCGAAGACCCTACGAAGGGGTTGCCTTCCAGTTTTCACATCACCTCGTACATGAGGATGGAACCGTTGAGCATGCAGGACAATACCTCAATACGGAGCAAGGCGTATTTCCAAATTATGACTTTGTTCGGGCCCTTAAAATCCAACTAGAGGGTGATAGTGGAACTATTTTTCGCTACGCGGCTCATGAAAACACCTATCTGAATATCATCTATCAACAGCTGCAAGATGATCAGAGGAGTATTTCTGACAAAGAAGATCTGTGCAGTTTCCTCAAGACCATTACCAAATCAACGAATAAGGCTTCCGAGCAATGGATTGGAGAGCGGAATATGGTGGACATGTGCGAGATTGTAAAGCGGTATTACTATGACCCTGCAACCAACGGATCGAACTCGATCAAACAGGTGCTTCCCGCTATCCTGAACAGTTCAAGCTTTCTGAAAGAAAAGTATTCTCAACCAATCTACGGTGCTCAAGGTGGTATCAAGAGCCATAATTTTAACAACTGGCAATGGGTCAAGATTGAAAACGGACACGTTATAGACCCGTACAAGCTTCTGCCAAAAATGTTCCAGGATGTCTCAGAAAAAGACATGACAATCTTAAGCTCTGAAGATGAACTGCGAGAAGGAGGAGCAGCTCTCACAGCCTATGCAAGGATGCAGTTTGAAGAGATGTCTGACTACGAACGAAATGAAATACAACAAGCGCTGCTCAAGTATTGTGAACTCGATACGTTGGCCATGGTGATGATCTATGAAGGGTGGAAAGATACATGTCATACGTTCTTGAGTTAAGAACAATAGTCAAATTATGTTCCTGATATAGGAACGAAAGAGCCTTATTAGTGGTTTTTCGTGCCAAGGAAAAAGCATCACCCCAAATTCTTAAGAATTTGGGGTGTGTCACACATGATCTTATTACCAGTGATTTCTAAAAGGCATACGAGGCAATAACGGCAACTCTCTTAAAACCGAAATCCTGTTTTGTTATCACCCTATCGTCATCCATTTTGTAATTGGTAAACTGCACAACAGCCAGCACAGAGAATTGATCAGTAATCTGGGTGTTCACCAGTGCCCCTACGTCATAGAAAAGGCCGGTGGGCCCATCAAGGAGATTGTATGCATAGGTCTCCAACTGGGCACCTACAAAGTTCACCATCAAGGGCATCTGGTATCCTACGATATACTCGCCTTTGTAGTTGAACCCGTTGACCATGGAGCCAGCATTCTCAAACTCCCATGCGACATCTGCACCAGCTTCACTGTAGGCTTTGTAGTTCAATTCATGGTAGGTGCGAATGACAACGCTCATCCAATCACCACTGAAGACAGCACCAGTATCAAACTGGAACGCAGCACCGAGCCGGCCCATGTAGTAGAACCCTTCAAGCTTGTTTGAAGTTAACGGAGACCCTAGCTTCAACCCCTCGAGTTCCAGACCCAGGAAATTAAAATCCCAACCGGTACCAATACTTCCACCGAGGCTGATTTCAGCTACTGCAATCGGGGTTAACACAGCATCAAAGGTAAAAGTACCTGCTATGGGAGAAACTCCCAAGTTTGCTTTCAATTTCAGATTATTGCCACTGAAGAGTGGTCCATCCTGAACCAACATCGGAATCTTAAGCTGATAAGCAGTATCAAGCTTCGCTTCAATGCCACTGCCATACGCAGCAGTCAGTTTAACACTTCCACTACCGGTGGTCTGAGCAACCAAGGTGGTAGCAACCAACAAAACAAGCAACAGCAAAACAATTTTCTTCATTATCTGATGATCCTCCCCTTTTATAAGGTAGATACAGAATAGCATAGGTTCTCACAGTTCTTTAGTAATAATGTATGAATACCACAATATCGGCCTCAATCCGACAGCCTTGCTTTCATCATGGTGTTGCATTTATAGAGGGTAAAGGCATATCCAAGGTGGTAGATGCTCGATAGGGCATCTACAGGCAGGGGGGCGTCGAAGTCATACACAGAGAAGAGATCTCCTTTCATACCGTAGGCTCCTGGATATTGAGGGAATCTGTCTCGAACCATATAGGTCCCTCGCAATCCACCCTGAGGGTAACCAATATCCATATAAATAGAGTATTCGCTCATGAGTTCTGCAATCTCAGAATCAGGTTCTATCGTATGCTTCGTTGTTCCATCTACGTCGAAGTAAAACCAGTTGAAAAATATTTCTTTAACATAACCAGGATTAGTATCATCGACGGTATAGGTTGGATCTGCTATAGGAATGATGGGATTCCCTTGAGTATCCAGTACAAATGCAACAGAGAAATCAAAAGCAGCCAACTGATTGCCAGAAGGTTCTACAAGACTCCATAGAGCCCCTTTCTGTGCCGATTCCAATAAATCCGACACACAAAGATTAGCCGACCATTGCACCGAACTTTGAGACCCGTAGGCTAAAGGAAAGCTTCCGTTGTTCAAATTATTCCCAGCAGGATTGTACAAAGCAGCTTTCTTAGTATATTGATTGCTATAAATCCAAAGGTTTGCGTCGTGCCATTGCAGAGTACCCTCATTGTTCAATTCATATTCCAAGAGAATTCCAGGAGCATAAAAAGCACCATTTGGCATGGTATTCCACAATGTGTTGATTGCCATAAGCACTAAATTCTGCATGACAGTCTGTTGAGCTAACGAAGCGTATACCTCACTAGCAAAGCTTAGTTCATTGTCCTCTAAAGTATTGCTCGAAGTAGCAATATAGGAATCATCGGTAACAGTAACTGTTCCGAACTGTACATTTCCCTGTATAGCAGATCGAGGAGGAAACACCAGAAGAGGTTGCTCATTACCTTCTATGAGCAAGGAAAGGAACCCTACCACTTCATAGTTATCATCTTCTGTAACGCGTACTATGAAAACAACAGATTTATCCTCGGAAGGAAGAACACTTAGATCAATCGCGTACGAACCTTCGTCCGACACGAGAAATCTTTTTAGATACTGCACATTGCTATGAGAAACAACCTCGTTGCCACTGTTTCTGACAGGCATCAACCATAACTCGAACCATTCTTGCTGTCCGAGGTCCCGGGAGAGAGTTTCTTGTTCAATCGCGCTAATTCTGAGTGCAGAAGCGTTATTTGACGCTCCTGCAGTTGGGGATGGGATATAGGCTAACGTGGGTATTTTCGGCTCTACAACCAAAGGAGAGAAAAGATCACATCCCATAAAAAAGCTGAGGAACAAACAAAGAACTACCAAGAATATCTTTTTCATCACTAACTCCGATAGTATATGAAGGTTGTCATCCATGAACTACTGTACAGAATACATGATGAAAATAGTATCCAAAAGAGCTCACTATCAACTACGAGAGATATTTCTGAATTTTCTATTGCTGAGGTTCTCCCTACCCCCGTTCCTTCCTCCTATACTCTGAAGGACTCATTCCCTTGAGCTTCTTGAAGTACGTGCAGAAGTAGGAAGTGTTGCCGAAACCCAAGCTCTCTCTGATTGTGTTGATCGACTGCTTGGAGGAGGAGAGTAGTAAGCAGGCTTTTTCAATACGCTTAGAGCCGATGTAATCATTCAAGGCAATGCCTTCATGGCTCTTGAAGAGGTTGCGGGTATATCCCAAGGAAAGCTCAATCTTATCAGCGACGAACGTAGAGCTGAGATTGACATCACTGAGGTGTTCCTGAACCAGTAGTTTTATCTGCTGTACTACTTCCAAGCTATGACGCTTGGAGTACTGCTGCCTATAGTCCTCCAACAACTCGGTTATTTTCAGAAGGTTTTTGCTCAGTTCGTCGTAACTTTGACTCTCAAGAATACAAAGTTTCCACTCCTGATCTGTAAGAAGATCAGAAGCTTTGAACACGTCACCGAGCAAACCGACGATGGAGTAACTTAAATACTGCTTCATGGAGCAAAACAGATCATAATCTGCCTGATTTTTAAGATGCACCATCATCGTCTGAACAGCTTTCTCATACAATTCTGTTGATTTTTGCATCAAGGCTTTTCCAATATCGGCAGTCTCGGAAAGAAAGAGATTCACCTCTTTTGTTTCGTTCTGAGCTATGGGCTGAACAAAGCCAACGGTGACCAAAGACTTAGAAAGAATACTTTTTCTCATATAATCGAAACATTGAGGCAAGTCTTCAAGATTCACCATCTTCTGGGTATACAATACTGAAAGTTGCTCCTCAGCTTCATCCGATAAATCAAGAGACAGCTTCTTCAGTTTTGAAACGAAATTATGCTGCTCTTGCATAGACAAATACACATACAACCCTCGTTCAACAGGAAGGAGAAAAGAGCGTCTTGTATCCAAAGAAAGATATCCTGCAACGAACGACATAAACCTCCCCCTGCTCAGAAGAGTCTGTGGCCTATTTTTGCTTTGGCGGTGCAAGACTATCATTGAAAATGAACAACCGGCGTACAAAGGCAGAACATCAGATCCCACACTTCCTTTAAGAAAATCAACAAAGCGATTCTCCCTGGTCAGTTGATTATTCACCCGCTTCGATTCCCAAACAAGCAACAAAGAGGCAAGTATTGCAAGACCGAGAAACACCATCATCAGATTCAAACGAAGGCGAACCAGCGGCTCCTGAATATATGACATGGGAAGCAAATAAATCAGACGCCAGTTCATTTCCTTCACATCATACCAACAAGCTAAATATTGCTCCTTGTGCTCGTCCTTGATGATCTTTGCACCCTTACCACCGTCAAAAAGCACAATTTGTCCCAATAAGGGCTCTGTAGTTGCTCGCATGCCAAATTGCTGAGGATCGGGATGACTGATGATGTAATAATCCTCATCAATCATATAGAAGTTCTTCAACGTATCAGTGTCATCACTGGCAAGCAGGCTTCGAGCCATGGTCTCAGAAAGGTTCATAATGATTCCTGAGGTCAATTGCCCATGCTCATCATAGGTGTTGTTGCAGATTGTATAGAGGTTTGTAGGAACATTCTGTTCTTTCGGGAGAGAAAGAGGGATGGCCTTGTTTGTAAAGACGGATCTTCGTTGGTACAGTCGCATATTTCTTGGCTGCTGACTGAGAAAGTCCAAGAGTGTCGAGTCACTGAGCTCTTGAGGTGATTCCAGCCCATTGAGACTGGAGTAAAATCCATACTCACTGTTATAGAGATAGATCGAATGAATATAGGAGTTTCTTGCAACAGCGTTATCCATGCGGGTATACACACCGATGGTTGCCTGTTCTCTCGGAAGATTCTGCAGTAAATAATCGCGAATCTCCACAGCATCATACAAGTCAGCGATAATGGGCACTGTATTGAAGCGCATCTGTCTATAAATCGTGCTGACCATCTTCAGGGAAGCAAGAAAGTCATCAACGATGAGCGACTGGGCAACATTGGTGAATAGTGTTGAGAAAACCACCGCCATAAGAATCATGGTGATAAGAAAAATTGAGGTGATGGGAATAAATATTTTCAATACCCAAGAGCGGGAAACAGACTCCTTGCTTCTTGTAAGTATGCTCATTTGTTACGATTCCTTTCCAATAAAGAATACCATCAATAATCAAGAATCACCACATATTTAAATAGTTTTCGGTTTTCTAAAACAAAATTAGCGGTTTTCAAAACAATCTAGCACTTTCAAAATTGCTATAAAAACAAACCCATGCAAGGCTGAATGTAGCAATCACCATTCATGAAAAGGAGAAAACACATGAAAACTCGAACGTATTTACTTGCATTGGTACTCATACTGCTTTGTTCAAGTATGATCTATGCAGCAGGAAGTGCTGAAGCATCTTCTGCTAAAAAACAAGAAGGCCCCGTAGTCATTTCTTATTACACATGGGATGACGGAAGCCATAAAGCCTTGATCGACACCTTCAATGCAACACACTCACACATCCAGGTCAATGCCCAGATTCTTCCCGCAGCTGACTATGAAACCAAACTGACCACCTTGCTCAGCGGAAGAGCCGACATCGATGCATTTATGGAAAAACGCCAGTCTGACATGTTCGGCCAGTATGCAAACGGGTATCTTGAACCACTTGACTCCTACATCAAAGCAACAGGGAAACCCAATGACGCAGTCGAAGCGTTCAAGTCCAGTTCCGTAATCAACGGCGATATCGTTGTCATCCCTTGGAGAGGTGGAGCCTATTATACATATTACAACAAGAATGTGTTCAAGAAAGCAGGAGTTCCAACCCCCGATTACTATGTAGAACGAGGAGAATGGACTTGGGACAAGTTCGAAGAAGTATCGAAGGCAATTACAAAAGCTGATCCAAAACTCATCGGATCCACCATCTATATCTGGGGTGGTCAAGGCTTCTTCCAAGCAGGCCAGGCCGGCGATGCAATCGTCACACCTGCTGGAACGATCGATAGCATCGAAAATGTCGTAAAACAGCTTGAAATGCGGAAAAGACTTGAAGATGTAGGGGCAATGTGGTCTTTGATCGACATGAAAGTCACCAAGCTTCATTACTCGAAGCAATTCTATGATGGCAACGTCGGCATGTTGCTCATCGGGGAATGGTTCCCAGGCCAAATGGTTGTTGGACGCAAAGATGGCTTACTTGCCTATGACTTTGAAGACTGGGGCATCACCCGCCTTCCTTGTGATCAAGATGAGTACATCACCGTAGGACTTCCCACCGGAAACTGCATCACCTCCTACTCAAAGAAGAAAGACGCAGCATTTGAGTTCATCAACTGGATGAGCGGGCCTGAAGGTGCTGCAGTAGCAGCTTCCTATGGAGTCCTTCCTGCAGCTCCCGGCGAAGCAGCAAGAGCTGAGATTGCAAAGAACCTTCCCAAAGGCAACTCGATCGACTACTTCCTCGAAGAAAAAGGCAACAACACCGCCAACTTCAGCCCCTATGGGACACGTGTAGAAACAGAGTTCGCAAAACTCCAAGAAGATGTCCTGTTGGGCAACATCTCGATATCACAGTTCAGAACATCCTTCACGAAGGCTTTGAACGACATCATCAAGACAACCTACTAATCATAGAATATGAAGTTCTCCTCCAAGAGTTCTTGGAGGAGAAGCTCCTGGAGGCTTTACGTGAATTCTACCCATTCATTGAGAAAGACAACAACAATACTCTCCTTCCTGTTACCAAGTTTTATCGGCTTTCTCATCTTTGTCTTTGCTCCGATGATAGGGGCAGTATTACTCTCATTTACCAATTACTCTGGCGGACCAAGATATCGATTCATCGGCCTTAAAAACTACATTGTAGCATTCACTAGCCCTGACTTTTTATCCTATCTATTTGTCACATTCAAGTTCATGATCATCACTGTACTATTCCAAATAGGACTTGGCCTGGCATTTGCCCTTTTGCTGACCAGACCCTTCAAGGGGTGTGGAGCATACCGAGGCATTCTGTATCTGCCGAACATCTTGTCATCTGTTGCAGTAGGGCTGGCCTTCATGTTCATCTTTGAACCCTCAAGTGGGTTTATGAATCAGTTCCTTGCCTCAGTGGGGCTGCCTACCTCCAAATGGTTGGCAAGCAGCAAATCCGCCCTCTCTGTCATAATCACCATAGCAATCTGGCAAAATTTCGGCTATTACATGGTGCTCTTCATCGGCGGTCTACAAAACATCAGCAGAACGCTATATGAAGCTGCAGAGATGGACGGTGCAGGAAAGATCAAACAATTCTTGCATGTAACCATACCCGGACTTTCCCCTATACTCTTTTACGGACTCACCATCGCCATCATTCGAGGCTTCCAAGTCTTCGACTACATATACATCATGACCGGAGGACAACAGGGAGGAGGTCCTGCAGGATCGACCAATGTCCTGGCCTTCGATATCTATCTTAATGCATTTACGTTCTTCCGCTTCGGCTACGCGTCGGCAGAATCGGTGGTATTGATGCTCATCATCCTGGCAGTAACCTACATACAAAGCCATGGACAAAAAAAGTGGGTGAATTATGATATCGTATAGACAGAAACAACGCCTTGGAAAGTTCATGCTGTATCTTGTCCTCTCAATGGCTGCATTCATTACCCTTTTTCCGCTGGTCATCGTACTCTCCTCGAGTTTTAAAAATGAGAGTGAGCTGTTCAATTTCCCTTTTAGATTCATTGCTGAAAATCCGATAACCAGCAATTTTCTACGCCTGATGGATCGCTTCCCCCTATACATTTGGAACTCAGTGAAGCTTACAACCACCATCGTTGTTGTTCAGCTCTTTACTGCCGCAACAGGAGCCTATGTCTTTACCAAATTGCAATGGAAAGGAAGAGATTTCATCTTCGGCCTCTATCTGGCCTCCATGATGATTCCGATGCAGGCAGTCATGATCCCCCAATTCTTGATTATCCGAAACATCAACCTTTACGACTCACATGCCTCGTTGGTATTGCTCGGTGCGTTCACAGCCTTCGGTACGTTCTTAATCAAACAGTACTTCATGTCTATTCCTGACACCTACTGTGAAGCAGCACGCATCGATGGTGCAAAGGAGTGGACCATCTTCACTTCTTTGATGCTCCCCATGAGCAAGGCCGTACTGGTTACGCAGGTCATCTTCTCCTTCCGTTTCTTCTGGAACGACTTCTTCACCCCGTTGATCTATATAACCACTCCATCACTGAAGACTCTCCCCTTGGGTATGACGGATTTTGTACGTGAACAATATGTATATTGGGGACCGCAGATGGCAGCTGCCCTGATCAGTATTGTTCCTGTACTCATCATCTTCTTGTTCGGACAAAAATATTTCGTACAAGGCGTAGCATCATCTGGATTAAAAGGATAAGAACGATGAAACAAGCAGAAAACTTTAATAAGGACATCCATACCGTGGACTATCGAGCCCCGTATGAACAGCATAGAGCCAAGGCAGAACACCTGATTTCCATCGAAGGAAGAACCACTGAACTGCTCAACGGCACGTTTCACTTTTCGCCCGATCCGTATGAAACTTGTCTAAGAGCTCGCTGGTTTGAAGAAAAAACTATCAGCAACAATGATTTACCACTACCTCTTGATGCTGACTTTGAAATTTGGCCGCAAATAAAAGTACCAAGCTGCTGGAACACAGAACGGGACGATCTGTACTACTATGAAAACATGGGCCTTTACTATAGGACCTTCACCTATGCTGAAGCATCAGAGAAAGAGCGGGTCTTTCTACACTTCGAAGGCAGCTCCTACCGCACCTACGTCTTTCTCAACGGAAAAACAGTGGGCATGCATGACGGCTCGTCCACCCCGTTCACCCTCGAAGTGACACCTTTCTTACAGAAAGAGAATCGTCTGATTATTGCAGTCGATGCCTCGAGAAGCAAAGATCGCGTTCCAATGGACAACACAGATTGGTTCAACTATGGCGGCATCTATCGCGACCTCCTGCTCATCAGAACACCCAGCACCTATATCCGCAACTTTTTTACACAGCTGGTAGCAAAAACAAACAACAAAATCTTTGCCCAAGTAACGCTCGACTCTGCCATAACCACTACAGCGACGTACCGAATTGCAGAACTGAACCTCGAAAAAGAAATTCTGATCAAGGAAGGCAAAGGCTATATCGAGTTTGAAACCAACCTACAGCTTTGGTCGCCGGAGAATCCCAAACTCTATGAGGTACAAATCAATTGCGGAGAAGACTGTGTTCGAGACCTAATTGGTTTCAGGGACATCCAAGTACAAGGTATGGATGTTCTTCTCAACGGCAACCCCCTCTTTTTGAAGGGAATCAGTGTACATGAAGACCATATCTTGCTCGGAAAGAGTACCAATGATGCAGTAATCAGGGCAACCATCGCCGACCTCAAGGAAATGAACGGCAACTTCATCCGTCTTGCCCATTATCCTCATACCAGACGGTTCTCCCAAATTGCAGACGAACTTGGAGTCCTGCTTTGGGAAGAAATCCCTGTGTATTGGGCGATCAACTTTACAAACGAACAGACCTATCTTGATGCAGAGAATCAGCTGTCTGAGTTGATTTTACGAGATCGAAACCGTGCAAGTGTAATCATCTGGTCGGTAGGAAACGAAAACCCCGATACTGACAGTAGACTCTCCTTCATGTCCTCTTTGGTTAAAAAAACACGAGAGCTCGATGCAACAAGGCTTGTCAGCGCAGCCTGCTTGGTGAACACGACCAAACTCAAACTTGAAGATCGTCTGATGGAGCACCTGGACATCATCGGCAACAATGAATATTACGGATGGTACGAGCCGAATTTCGAGGACCTTTTGACCATTCTCAACAACACAGACCTGACCAAACCGGTCATCATCACTGAGTTTGGGGGAGGTGCAAGAGCCGGCAACCATGGGACCAAGCAGACCATGTGGACAGAAGAGTTCCAAGAAGACTTGTATCAGAAACAATTCAGGACGCTCGATAAAGCCCGATTTGTACGAGGCATGACACCTTGGATATTTTACGACTTCAGGGCAGTTCGTCGCCTCAATCGCCATCAAGAAGGATTCAACAGAAAAGGTCTCATCGACTGTGATCGAAAGACTAGAAAACTCGCCTTCTACGTCACAAAAGAATATTACAAAAATAAGGGTTGAGCTGTGAAATCTAATCAAGAACATGCAAAGACCCAGCGCTTGGACAAGCTCTGGGAAGAAGCCTATACCTATGCTATAGAAAAAACAAGAAACAATATTACTACCTTCAGCGATGGCTACCCAGGGCCGGCAAGCATCAAGAACGTCTATCCTAAAATAGACAACACGGAATGGACCAGCAGCTTTTATAACGGAATGCTATGGCTCTCATATCTGCATACCAAGGACGAAGTCTTCAAAAAAGCTGCACAGCAGACGTTGAAGGACTATCAAAACCGATTAAGAGAACGCATCAACACAAACACCCATGACCTAGGATTCCTCTACATCCTCTCAGCAAAGGCAGAATATCTGATAACCGGTAATGAAGAGGCAAAAGAAACAGCGCTGCTTGCCGCCGATCTCTTGATGGAGCGCTATCACAGTAAAGCAGGCATCATACAGGCATGGGGCGACTTGGACGACCCAAATCAACGAGGAAGAATCATCGTAGATTGCTTGATGAATATCCCGCTGTTGTTTTGGGCAACAGAGACCAGCGGCAACCAAAGCTACAGAAAAGCAGCGTTGAGTCATCTAGAACAATCAAGAAAAACCCTCATACGGGAAGATGACACGACCTTCCACACCTACTACTTCGACACAGAGACGGGAAAGCCGATTCGAGGCATAACGGCACAAGGCTACAGCGACAACTCATGTTGGGCAAGAGGACAGGCCTGGGGCATCTATGGTCTGGCAATCGCCTATACGTATACACAGGATTGGAGTTGCATCGTCGACGCAAAGAGACTTGCAAACTACTTCCTCTCACATCTTCCCACAGACAGGGTCTGCTACTGGGATCTCATCTTCACAGAAGGCGAAGAAGAACGAGACAGCTCAGGCTCAGCAATAGCCGTCTGTGGCCTCTTGCTGCTCTCTGCCCTGCTAAAAGAAGAAGATTCTGACAAAGAACGCTACCAAAATAGTGCTCAGGACATACTCAAAACCCTGTGCAGTACGTATACGTCACAATCTGATCCTGCATCAAACGGCATATTACTCCACGCAGTCTATGGGAAACCAAACAACGCAGGAATTGATGAATGCAACATATGGGGAGATTACTTCTTCATGGAAGCACTTGGGACCCTGCTTAAAACTGCAAAGCACTTTTGGTGATAGGAGAAAAAGAGTCATGAAAGCCTATGAGCTGCCAATACAAAAACTGCACCTGGAGACAAGAGAAGACCTTGCAAAGTCACTTCTCATGCTCCTCGCCCCCTGTCAAAAAGCCTTAGTCAAAGAAGGCTCTGGCTTATTCATAGGCAATGAGGCAGCCCATTACAGCTCCCAGGTTGCCCTGTTGGAAGGATGGTCACGCCTGCTTTGGGGCTTGGTCCCCCTTCGCAAAGGAGGATTTAGCTGGGAAGCAGAAAACCTGCACACTCATGGGCTGATTGAGGGCACCGATAAAGAGAGCGTGCATTACTGGGGTGACGTTGCCGACTATGACCAACGCATGGTGGAAATGGCAGCCATAGCTCTCGCTCTCTTGCTTGATCCAAAGCATTATTGGGATATTCTTCAAAACAGGGAACAAGAGACACTCATCTCCTGGTTGGCTCAGATCAACAATCACGACATGTCACCCAACAACTGGCGATTCTTTCGAGTTTTGGTCAACATGGCCTTTGAAAAACTGGAGAGAAAAGAATGCAACCTAGAGCTCATGAACGAAGATCTTGACCTCATGGAAAGCATGTACGTCGGTGATGGGTGGTACCGCGACCACGTACCCTTGGATAACTACAACCCCCTTGCCATGCAGTATTATGCCTTACTCTACTGCTCCTTCAGGAAAGAGAAGGACCCTGAGCGCTGTGATCGATTTGCCCAGCGTGCAAAGCTCTTTGCACACCAACACGTACATTTCTTCACAGAAGAAGGACCTTTCGTACCCTATGGCCGTTCACTTACCTACCGTTTTGCAGTAGTGTCCTTCTACAGCGCTTGCGCATTTGCAAACATGGAAGTACTTCCTTACGGCGTACTCAAAGGAATCATCTTTCGCAACCTAAGATGGTGGTTCAAACAACCGATCTTTGACCGCGACGGGTTTTTAACTGTAGGATATGCCTATCCCAATCGCACCATGGCTGAAGAGTACAACGCACCGGGTTCTCCCTATTGGGCCCTCAAGACATATTTGGTACTCGCCTTGGAGGACGACCACCCTTTCTGGAAAGCTGAGGAACTACCTCTTCCCACACTTGAGAAAAGCATACTCCTCACACAGCCTAAGGCGATCATACAACACACAGATGATGATGTAGTGCTGCTAAACGGCGGACAATACCCTCAGTACCACATGCTTCATTGCGCCGAAAAGTACGCAAAATTCGCCTACAGTGCTCGCTACACCTTCAGCGTGGCAGCTTCTTACTATGAATTCTCATCCTGCGGCTGTGACAGCATGCTCTATGTAAGTGAAGATGAACAGTACTACAGACCAAGGCGGGACATGAAGGTCAGTCATCTCTGCAACGAGTATGTCTGCTCTCTATGGAGTCCTCTCGAAGGAGTTTCTATCACCACCTATCTTATTCCTGCAGAAAGCTTTCACGTCCGAATCCACCGCATCACTACGACCAAAAGAATTACTACCAAAGAAGGCGGATTTGCTATTTCACGGTATAAAAATTGGGAAATTGCCACGCCACTTGTGCAAGAGCAGCAAGACGAGAGCAGCCTTTCCCTCACAGGGGTGAATGATGTAAGCCATATCAGCGATCCTCTGAAGAAAAGAATTGCCATTACGATACAACCACAACCCAATCTCAACCTGAGCTCCCCCAATACTATTGTCCCAGTCCTTAATCAGACCATCGAAGCAGGAAAAACAGAGGTCCTGATCTCTTGTGTCGGGGCTTGGAACAAGGACAAACCACACCCCCAGCTTCCCAAAATTGTCTATGACGAAGAGAAGCAGGAGGTGTATATAGAGCACTTGTTGATTAAAATGCACTAGCCATCTTGACAGATGTTGTCTGAGAGAGAGAGAATTCTTGTAGTCCTACAGAAATGTTACAGGATGAAGGAATCATAATTGAGAAAGAACACCACCCTCATTGCTCTGATGGCTACAGCCCTTATTCTTGCTAGTCCGCTGTATGCCTCTCGTTTGTCGTATCATGCTGGAATAGCAGCAAGTACCGGCTTTTTTTCAACGTACGCGGTAGCGGATGCTGGAGTCAAGATTGACCTGTCTGAAACATTTGCCCTCGGACTGAATCAGCAGATTGCCTATGGGTTCACCTACCAGGAAGTTGTAGGCATGACCGAGCTGAGAGCGTATTTTTATGATGATCTGTACGTGCATATCGGGGCCTCCTACCTGTTGAGCCCTTCTGGTATAGCAGAAAAACATTTCAACACAAACGTATTGCCCCTTCTCGGGTTCGGGCTCTACATTCCCGTCAATGCAAGCAGGAAGTTCTTTGTGGTTCCCCGTCTTGAAATGAACCAATCATTCTACTTGAACGAAGAAATCAAGCCAATCTATACAGAATTGCCCTTTCCCATCGGAGGACAAGTTTCCGTCGCCTTTGTGTACCGCCAGAGGTTATAGAAGCAAAGAAGATTTTTGCTCTTCTTCTTTACCATAACCGGTGAGCATGTCTTCAACCGAAACCAACATCTGCTTTTGTGCTCTTTGTATCGGCTTTCCTTTCTTGTTCTCTCTGTTGAGCTGTACAAGAATAGAAAGGCCCATAGCCGCCAGTACAAAGGAAAACAGATAGATGGCAAGTAAGATTATCAGATCATACATACTACCTCCCCATGCTCTTTTGCTGCCAGTACGTAATGGCCAACTGCGTACGGTCTCTGAGATTGAGCTTCTCCAGCATAACGGAAATGGTATTGCGCACGGTGCCCTCACTGAGGCAAAGACGACTAGAGATCTCCTTGTTGGAGAGCCCCTGGGCAAGGTGTACCAACACCTCATTCTCACGCTTGCTCAAGTCTGAAAAAATCGGTTGTGAGGAAAAGCTCTTCAAGGCCTCTTCACTGATAACCTGAAGTCCCCGATACACTGTCTTGATCGTCATGATCTGTTTCTCTGTCGTATCACTTTTAAGCAAAAAACCATGGGCCCCGGCCTCAAGGCATCTGCTCAGTGTACGAAAGTCAGCAAAGGTGGTCAGCATCAAGACTTTCAGACTTGGATAGCTGGTTCGTATTCTTTGGGCTGTCTCGATACCATCCATCACCGGCATCTGGATATCAAGCAGCACCACATCCACTGCGCTCGTTTGCAAAAAGGAGAGTGCTTCACTACCGTTGGAAGCGGTACCCACGATGTGCAATTCTGAGTCCATTGAAAAAAGTATGGATAGGCTCTCAAGAACCAAGGCATCGTCATCGACCAACAATAGTTTCATTCCCACTCCTTAACGCCACAAGGAAGCGTGACGATCAACTTGAATGTTTGCCCTTTGATGATTGCCATACTGCCTCCCAAAACCTCGACACGCCTACGCATATATCTCAGACCATTTCCCGCCTGCTGTGTACTCTTCTCAGAGATTCCGTCATTCTCGATTACAAAACGAACCAGTGTTTTATTTATATCAATGGATGCAGTTACCTCACTCGGGTTTGCATGCTTTGCAATATTTGTCAAAGCTTCCTTGACTACAGTATACAGTACTCTTCGCACTGAGGTTTCCAAAAAAGACAAATCACCCTGTATGGAAAAACCAACAGGATAAGAAAAATCTTGAAACAATTGAGCGAGCTCTCTATGGTGTTGTTCTGGTTCTGGTTGCAACTGCCTCACAGCGAGTTTTAGCTGATCGAGAGCTGCCATAAGACGTTGCTCTACCTTCTTTTGTGCCTCGCCAGCCCGTTGCTGTTGATGCTGCAGAAGCAGTGCGTTCGCAGCCTGTATGGTCAGATGAGCCCCAGTGAGCTCATGACCAAGACTGTCATGTAAAATACGGGCGATATGTTCACGTTCCTGCATACGGGTAATCTCTCGGTCCTCAGAATAATCGAGCAACAATTGTTGCTGTTGCTGATCGAGCTGAAAGGCCTTTTGTCGTTGCTCATCAGCCTCTTGGATCAAGGTCCTACGCTCCTCATCCCAGAAATAGAGTATTAAGCCAAACATGAGGCATACGATGGGGAAAAGTAGTAGAGGAAACTCAATGACCAAAGCGCAATACAGCATCAAGAGGAAAGCGTACAAGAGCTTTGCGTTTACTGCAAAGTAATAAACATACAGAGCAAGCAGAAGAGCAAGCGATGGCATGAGCAGGCTCAGAACCACAAGCATTGCACTGTCAAGGAGCATCCACGTTTGTGGGATGGCAAACCGCCAACGAAGCAGATGAGAGAAAACCACGAGCAGAAAAACCAACAGGTGCAAAGGTGCGAGCTCTGTGAAGAGCAGCAGGAAAGAACAGAGAAGCAACACCACCAACATGAGTCTTGCCATCACTATACTGCTGACCACGTTCTCTCTTCTCACCGCCTTCTACAGCCTCCTTTTGCTCCCTAGTAAGAGAAAAATCCCTGTAAAGGTCCAGAGTATCACAAGAGAGAGCAACAGAGAAGAAGGAGAAGACGCTCCAAGTGCTGCAAGACCATGGGCTAACCAGTAGGTAGGAAGGACTCTTACACTTTGCTGCACTGTCATCGGAAGCAGGCTCAGAGGAAAGCTTAAACCACTTACCAGACACATGATGGAACCGACTCCACTGAACAGGGCAAAGGAAGTATTGTACGAGCGAAACATCGTATTCCATGCCAACGCGAAAGAGAGACCCATTACACTGTAGCTGCAGTACAGGAGGAACAGCACAAAATAGTTAACCAGAGAAAAACCATAAAACAGAGCTGAAGCAATGATGAATACGAGACATTGGATGCTCAACAAAAGGGAAGCTGCTGCAAGATGGCTGACCAGGTAATAGAAATGAGAAACAGGGCTGGCTGCAATACGCACAACCACCTTACGCATGCGATCCTCTGCAATCGGTCTTGACATCAGAAATGCACAATATAAATTGAGCAAGCCAAAAAGACCAAAACTCATTGGAAGCATACCATCCATCGAGGGAATGAAAAGAAGCACAAGAGGAAACACAAGAATCATCAAGAGGGCAAGACGCTGTCTCAAATTCTCTTTCAAAGCGAAGATAAAAATACTCATACCTGCACCCCCCTAGATAGCGGCTTCAATATGCCCAAGAGAACAAAAGTAAGCACGAGCAATGCAAGCAGTGCAGGCACCGCCTGAAAAACTTGATCGTCCATCAAAGCAAGGCTGGCACTGTTTGCCAAGTTCATGGGCGTTCCGTAAGACTGAATAAAACTAAAAAAGGTATTCTTCGGCAATGGAAAATACAACCCTGCAAGCATCGGAGCAATTGAGCCATAGAGCATAGTCACCATATTGGCAAGCTTCACTCCCTTACTCAAAAGAAGAATGACTGTACCCAATAGTTGGTTGAAAACCACAGAAATCAGAAGAATGAGAATGATCAATGGCAATCGAGGGTAGAGTGCCCCTAACACAAAACGCGAGAACAGCATAATTATCGTGGTTTGAACCATACTGACGATTGCAGAACTGACAAGCACGGCAAGCAATAAAGAACGAGTCTCGATTGGAGAAGCAAAAAGCCTGTTTCTCATCGGCCCGTATACATCCTCGGCAAGTGTTTCAAAACTGATTGCCGAACCATAAATCTGGAATGTAAGAGCAAAACCTATGGTAAGGGCTGTAATTCGTGAAGGTCCTCCCAAAGCCAAACCTGTCTCGATATCTACGTTCCGGTATAGATAATCAAAGAAGAAAATAAGCACCAGTGGAAAGAAAATCAAAATTGCATGCCCTAGTACATCCTTGAGCGAACGCTTACAATAAAACCATATCATGACGTCACCTCATCACGCAGCTGCTTTCCAGTCAGGGTCAAAAACACATCCTCAAGGTTGGGCTGCTTGGTATTGATGGACACGAGACTCTGGTCGCTGAGGGTCAAAAGAATCTTGTCAAGAATGGGAATGCCTCCCGGGACCACGATGCGATACCGGTTATCTGTGTACACCACCTCTTTCACTTCTGGAATGCCTTGCAACTGCTTTTTCTTCTCTTCACTACCGATGCGGACCTCTACCTCAATAATATGGTCACCTTGGATTCGAGCGATCAATTGGGCAAGAGTCCCCTCTGCAATGATGTGGCCACTGTCCATGATGAGGATTCTTGAAGCCACCGCTTCGACCTCTTCAATATAGTGGGAGGTGTAGATGACGGTGACTCCCTTCTGCGCAAGTTCTTTCACAAAACGAAGAATGAACGAGCGGCTTTGCGGGTCGATTCCGACGGTAGGTTCATCCATGATGATGAGCTCAGGATTGTGCATGAGTGCGCAACCGATGTTCAATCGCCTCTTCATCCCACCACTGTAATGCTTGCTCTTCTCGTTGAGCCTACCCTCAAGACCGATGATTTTGGCTACTTCAGCAATCCTTACTTCTATCTCAGCCTTGGTCATTTTGTACAAGGAGGCAAAGAATGCAAGATTGTCACGGGCACTCATATCTTCATAGATGGTAATTTCCTGGGTGACATACCCGATTCGTCTTCTGATATCCTTATTCTTTCCATCCTGCTTCAGACCAAAAACAGTTATGGAACCTTCATCAATCGGAACCAGACCGATGAGGGAGCGGATACAGGTTGTTTTACCTGCCCCGTTCGGGCCAAGCAAGCCGATAACCTCACCTTTCTCGACTGAAAGATTACAGCAGTCAAGAGCGAGGGTTGTTCCAAATCGTTTGATGACTTCATGTACTTGTAATAGCATAATTGTGTACCTCGATTTCTAGTATACGAAACGAGGTACACAATGCTTAGTGACAAATGTCACCTTTTTAAAACGTTGCAGGAACCTCAGGCCATACCTTTACATCCTTCTCCAAAAGCCAGGTATGCTCTTTACGGTAATAGCGAGTAGTAGGCAACCACTTGTCGTTTGGAAGATGGGGGATCATCCACACGTAGTACATTGCATAGCCAGGAGCGGCGCCTTGGCTGTGGGTGGTATCGGGTTTGATCAGGCTGGTATCACCGTCATGGACTACAAAGGCTTCTTCATCAAGAACAGAGACACCAAACCCCTGCCTCGGGAAGAAGCGATAGTGATAGATTTCCGGATGAGGGTGGTCGTGAGGAGGATAGCTGGACCAACGGCCTGGATGGTTGATCACCTCACCCATGACCATGTTTGAATAAGGAGCACTTTGTCCGTCAAAAACGGTTCTTACCGTACGATTGCTTGTCTCTTGCAAGACTCCTGCACCAAACACCTCGGTTTTTACATCGCTCTTATCATAGAACTTCACCGCAAAGGGCTGCTCATTCTTGCAACGCTCAACCACCAGCTCGCAATCCCTCGCTGCCTCGATTGTAACCTGTACAGATTTCGGGGCATGTAAAACCACAGGAGCCTCATCAATGCAACTCGTTCGTTCAGAAGTAGCACTACCCTGCTCCCAAACAAAGGTGACCTTGCCGCTTAACAGCATCCAAGCTCGTTCAAGGTCAAGATTACAGCTGACCTGCTCTCCTTCCTTAAGCCTGAGAATGCCAAAATCGAGCAGCATATCCTTGTGAACTCCATCCAAACTAGTGATGGGTGTATAGCCCCAAGCAAAGGGATTCTCCTTCTTTACTATCATCACGATCCTCCTTCCTACCAGTAAGCATACGTTTAGAGTAGAAAATTCGCAAGCCTTGGCAATCATTCTCTTGCTAAGCAGATTGCAACTGATATACTTACAACTGATATGATGTGACCTCTTGTCAAGCATAATCTTTGTTTTCTTTTTCCTCCAGTTTGTTGAAATACATGAAAAGGATTGATAGACAGCAAATCAGTTGTTCGGCACTTGACCATTCTGATATG